>ERZ1643251.68-NODE-68-length-187032-cov-18.140413_pt1 | contig 187032 bp, 167 predicted proteins | sample MGYA00579261_ERZ1643251 | MGnify/ENA primary metagenome ERZ1643251 (study PRJEB29033, sample SAMEA4952267) | chicken gut metagenome | biome: Broiler Chicken; feature: Gastrointestinal Tract; material: Caecum | place: Ireland | collected 2018 | study: Broiler... | reverse complement strand
AAACTTATTTTTATTATATAAATCTATGCAATAAAACTCACCCGTTTTTATTGTACGAATTCATATAATTTAAACGAACGGTTTTATTAACTAAAATCTTTGTTCTGACATCAAAATATCAAGGCAACGGCTGATTTGGCTTATGGTCATACCTTGCCTGTCGAATTTTTCATACATTTTTTTATATAACGAAACGGTTTCGTTTGCCTGTCTTGCGTTTTCCAAACTCTTTTTCAGCGACTGCATGCGGTTACGATGTCGTGTTTGTTCCTGATCAATTTGATTTTGTATATTAACGATAGCCTGAGAATTGTCCATTGTAAGTTGTCCTTTATTTTAATATAAAAAACAGCCTGTAAATTTTGCAAACAGGCTGTTCTGTTGTATTCATAGGTTTTGTTTACTACTCAAGTTTAGTTAATAATTCATTTAACAAGTTTCTTGTGTTGTTTCGATAAGTTTCTGTTGCAAGCGGCTTTTGCATAAAACTTTTGATTTCTTTCATTATGTAGTAATCATTAGAATTTTTTCCTAAAAATTCATTTTCTTTTATAAAGTTCCTGATTAAAAGTTTGTTGCCGTTGAATTCTTTAATTAATGCGTTATAACCCAATTCTTTTATAAAATTGTTCCATTTTTTTGACATTCTGTGCTCCTTAGATTATTGCCTGTTTAAAATACTCGAGTAAAGGATTTTTATTTGAACAAAAAATTTCAAAAAGAGAAGTGCTTTCAACATCAAAAGATTTTTTTATATAACATTGCTTTTTGATTTCAAGTTCAAATCGAACTGTATTTTGAAAATACATCAGGTCATCATCAGAAAGCTGTTGTAAAAAACTGATTGATTTGTATGCAGGTCTGTTTAATTCTTTAAATTTGTCATAAATCGTAAGCCTCAAGTTTTTATTCTTTGTAATTATTACGCCGTTAGCTTCTTGTTTACAATTAAACTTGTTAAAAGCATGTTCAACAGTAAAACTTATTGCGCGAAAATAAGAGTTGGGGTGATTATTTACTTTTATGTCTTTTGTACAGTGTAGAAGTGAAATTTTGCAGTTTTTAATAAAATACTCGGCGTCAAATTCCAATAAATTTAAATTATTGAAGTTGTTTAAATATTTTCTTATATTTTGTGAGTTTATCAGGTTTTGGTATTCATCAGGACAGAGTTTTGATGTGAAATCTATCAAAAAGAATTTTGCCTGAAAGTTGATTGTAATGTCCGTTACACCAAAAACTGATGTTTTTACTTCATTTTTTATTTTGTAAAATTCACCCGTTAGCATATTGTCGTTTGCAAAGACATATAATTGGTCAAACTTTTTTTCATTAATGTTTTTCAAGCCGTCAGTCAAACATGCGGCTCTTATCCTGTCAAATCGATTGTTCATTTTTTGTTTCCTTTCAAAATTTGTGGCAGTTTTTTATATAGCTATAAATTTAGCTTGTTGAAGGCTTTAATTTGGGTTTCAAGTTTTTCATTTATTTCTTTCAAGCGTTGCACTTCTGTTTTTAATTCAGCTATTTCTTTGTCCCTGTTCTTCACTTTAAATGCAAGTTCCCTTATGTTTTTTTGCAATTCTTCTTTTTTTGACATTGACGAATGGTTAATTTTTAAGTCAGGTACAACTTTTAATAAGGCTTCTTTTACTGTACCTGCCTCATGATTTAAAATTTTATTGATTATTTCCGTTTGTATTTCTCCGTTTTCAATCCTTGCGATTTCAAGCAGTTTGTTTTTATGATTTTCCAAAAATGTGCCCTCTATTGCTTTTCTATTTTCTTTGGATATGTTTTCTGCGATTTGTAAATCTTGCTGAATTGAACGTTGGCTTTTATTCATTTTTTCGGACATGAATTTACTGAAGGGTTCAAAACATTTGTGCGACGAAATTGTTTCGTCGATTTTTGCTTTTTCTTGAAAAATTTTGTTGTAAATTTCTTTACGTTTCCCAAGCAAACACGCACGTTTAAGGGCTGTTACTTCGACCCTCACCAGTTCTTCGTCAATTTTGATTAAATCATAATAACTGGTATTGTCTGCTTCAAAAATCACGGCTGCTATTGTTCGCAACCCTCTCTTAAACATTGAATAAACTCGCTTTTTTCCGAATAAAATATCATATCGACCGAGGTTGTTGTCAGCTCTTTTTAACCCAACAGGTGAAATTTGCCCGCAATCTTCAAGGCTTTTTTTGAACCCTTCAATGAACTCTCCACACTTGCTTACTTCCGGCATGTTTATATATTGAATATCGACATGTGCAAAAGTTGTTTTTATTCGTTTGTTTTGATTAGGAAAAAATGAATAATGAAGTTTAATATATTTTTTTTGTTTATCAAAATCCATTTGTGAAATACGCTCAATATTTGTCATTAGACCTCCTTTTTGCTGTTAATTGTGTTAATAAAATTTTCAAAATTGTTGATGATTTCGTTCACATCGTCGTCTGACAAAGGTTCTTTATAGTACTTTTGCCAGTATTCTCGCGTGAATTCAAAAAAATTGTCATCAAAAATTTCTTTCATTTTATTGTTTTAACAAAATGAAGGTTAATTTGTACTTTTGGACTTACGGTGCAGTTATGAAATAATTTGTACCTTGTAAAATGGAGCGAAATAATAATTTACCGCTCTGCCTTTTTCAAGATTGCTCGTAATGAATTTTTCCGCAGGGATGATATTGAATTGATTTTGTATTTTTGAAATATCTCTATTTATAGAAGAAATTTTGCTTTGTAGCGTGTTGTTTTCGTCAATTTCTGCTAGTTTTTTTAAGTCATTAATAAAATTGTTGTTGTCTGCCAAATTTTTACTCAGCGTTTTTATCCCGATAATTACCTTGAGTTGCTTAGGTTCAAGCGATATTGTTTGATTGCAATATTTTAGTGTTTTTTCGTTTGTATTAATAAAAATGACATTTTTTAATTCTTCTTGAATATTTTGTGTTTTTAGCCTCGCTATAATACTAAATTTGTCACAGTCTTTTTTTAGTGTTCTGCTGTTTTTATGTTTGATATTAATATTAAACAGTTCATATTGATTATAAATTTCTGCCTGAATTAAGTATTCTAAAATTCTCACTTTTTTTGTTTCGGCTATTTTATCAATTTCTTTACAAGATAGAATCAATTCGGTATTACCTTTTTCTTTGAATTTTGTATTTATAATGTTTTGAACAATTTTACTTTGTGTAGGGAAGTTCAAAATATCAATACCTGTGAGTTGAGAACGGCAGTAGTCGTCAATATATTCATCAAATGCCTGTACAAATTTATCATTGTCGGTATTTATTAAAAACATTAAATGAAGGATTTCAGGAAAGGGCTTATCAGGGGTTATGTCCTTTCCGTAAACATTTTCTTTGTCAAAGTAGCTTTCATCCTCGAAGCTTGTATATTTTAAAGAAAAACGCTTTTGTAATACTTCAAAAATATTCGACAGTTCGTTAAAATAATTGCAATCCAACTCTAGCCAATATTCTGTTTCTTCTTCTGTTGCAAAAGGTTCGCTCATATCAGCTGTTAATATTTGGTGAGCAGTTAGCCAAATATTTTCTTTTGGATTAGTTTCAAGCTGTTTGTATATGTAATAGGCTATAAATAAAGTTTTTGTGTCGAGGAAATCTTGCATATACTAATTATAACACATAATTCTTATGAACGTTGATATTGTTTTATTATTTGTATTAATATAGAAAGCAGGTAGTTACAGCTACCTGCTTAATAAAGTCTAATATGACTTTAGCCTTTTGGTGGATAAGGGTCATTTCCGTAGGAATTGCGTTCTCGGATTTGCCCTTTTCTGTTATGTATAAACAATTCACTGCTTTGATTTTGCGCAAATCGTTTACCATAATTTATTGCTTCAGCTTGAGTATCAGTTATTACTGTTGCTCTTGAAGCTCCGGCTGCTTTAACCTGCCAGCCACCATTTGGATGTGGGGTTACATGTTGGTTTGTCATGTTCCTTTTCTCCTTGCGGGTGTTTTAACAAGTAGGTAAGTACACCCTTAACTCTCCTACCCTTGCAATTGTTTTAAATATTCAATTAATTTATACATATCAGAATACGGTTCACTAGCTCTTGAAATTGGTTCTATTCCCTCTTCTGTTACAATTTGTTCTCTTTTTTTAGCTTTATCTATTGCCTTGTAAAGTTTATCAATTAATTTCGAGTATATTTGTTCATCATTTTCGTAATTTTTTAAGCCTGCTTCGTTTGAAATAAAGTCTTTTAGCTTATCTTGATTAATATTTTTGATTTTTTTATCAAAATGCCAGTATAACCATATTTCAAAGCAAGGATTTGAAAACAATATTTTTTTATCTTCATTTAGTGCCTTTAACTTAGCTAAGTTTAATTGTTCATTAGTATTTTTATCACAGTCGAAAACACACAATTTTATGTCACTTTTTTCTATAACCTCGTTCTTAAAAAGTGTTTCAAAATTTTGAACAACATCAAGTGCAGAGGTGCGTGTATCATGTTTAACTTTAATTACAGCAACCTTATTAAAATAAGGTTTTAAGCTGTTGATATAAGTTTTTTCTGTTTTACCCTCGCAGGATATGAATATATTTTTACGTACACTACGATTTTGGTTATCTCTAGAGCGTAAAGTTATTTCATTTTTTGAAACTTTTCTTGTGTTTTTATTCTTCATAAATATCGTCCAAGTCTATTTGAGGAATACCGCCAAACTTACCTTTTAGGTATGTTTTTGCACTTAAGTTTGAGCGTTTTATTCCTTTAAAATCAGAAATTGAGTATAATTCTGTTTCGCCGTTGTACTGTTTTTCTGTAACCCATACCTGGTCTCTTCTAAACAAAGCAGGAAAATCAAGAAAATATGCATTGTGAGTGGACATGATTAATTGTGCGTGCGAACAATTAACCTTTGAGTAAAATAATTCAATAACACCTTTTACAAGCAGTGGATGTAAACTTGTGTCAAATTCATCATAAATAATTACCATTCCATTATTCAGTGCTTGTAGTATAGGTCCTATTAAATTATAAAATTTGGCAGTACCCAATGATTCTTCTTGCAAAGTAAAATCTACATTTTTTACATTACCGTCTATGTCCAGTCCGTGCCTTTGTGTTTTTTCAACAAGTGCCATTAATGGCTCGACTTGCATTTTTTCAAACGGAATGTTACGCCTTTGTGCTTCAAACATAAGGTGTTTTTTAATATCACTATTATTAGGGTCGTTAATGTTGAATTCATTAGCTTCTATATTAATTCCCTGAATTTGTGAATCAGCTATTTTTAAATATTTTAATACTTGTTCTTTTGACAACTGATTATCTGTTAACATTGGTGTTGTTGTCGGTATTACGTTTAAGTCTTTTGTTACAACTTGAAGTTTGTTAGCAAACCAGTTGAAAGCATTTTTTACAGCGTCAATTTTAACTCTGTTTGCCAGTGATAAAAACAATATGTTTTCTGAAATATCAGAAGCATAAATTTCTTGACGGAGTTGTGCTTCTTTATCAAGTTGTTTTTGAGAACCAAAATTGATTTTTATTTCATTGCCTTCTCTTGAAAATACTTTTTGTTCTCTTCCGTTCGGGTAGTAATATAAATTTTCCTCAACTACGGATTTTTTAGTTAATTTAACATTATATGCGTACTTTACTCCTTGCTCAATAAATACAAACTGGAAAAATGTAGGCTCTGTAACGCATTTATCATCAAGCTTAAATGGAACAACGGGAAATAATTGACCCTGTTGATGAGCGTGAGAGTTTAGAATTATTAACTTTATTTTTAATATTCCGTCAATAATGTTTGATTTTCCCGAAGCATTTGCACCATATATTGCACTGGTTTTTAGCAAGCCTATTTCTTTTTTATCTTGACCGATTTTATTTAGTTCGATATTAACAAAATTTTCATCAAGCGTTTTATCCTGTGAACTTTTTTGCATGCTTAATGTGACTTTGTTTTTTATTGATTTGTAGTTTTCTATGCTGACTTCTATTAACATAATTCTCCCTCTTTCATATATATTATACCTTAAATTTGACAAAAAATAACATTTTTTTGAAATAAAATTCACAAATTTGATATTTTGTTGCTGTTTTTAGTGTATTTCTCTTTTTGTTTTTTTGTAATGATATGTTTTACTAGCCCGCATAGAACTTTGGGAAATCAATCAACGAAATCTTTTCGTTTTGAGCGTGTTTTGACGAAAGTAATAAAGTTTCATATAATTAAATTTTACAGAAAGGTTTAGTATGAAAAAATTTATTGCTACTATTGTTCTTACAATATTCTCATTTCTTCCCGTATATGCTGCTGATTGGAAAGAAATTCAACCTAAAAATTACATTGATGCAACATCAATAACGTGGAAAAAAGACGTTGTTTCTTTTTGGATGAAATCATTAAATCCTGGTACTTGGAGTTCTGTAAATAATAAAAAAGTTTGGTATGTTAAGGACTACATTTTGATTGACTGTAAAAGTAAAAAATTAGCTTATCAAAGCAGTATTTATTATGATATGAAAGGGCAACTCATTAATTCTTTTGATGTTGAGAATGATAGTTTATTAGAGTGGCAAAGGGTGGTACCTGAAACAAATGGTGAAGTGTGGTATCAAACATTCTGTCAATCAAAGTGATTACCGTTTTACGCACACTTTAACAAATAATAAGTTCTAAGTTCTTCCACCGAAGTCCACCATTTTAAAGGAAGAGGCAATATGCCTCTTTTTTATTGCCTTGTGAGTGTTTTCAGGGTTCGAGCAAAATTTGCCTCTCAATCCCTACCATTTATGAACAGTTTGTAATAGCCATCTTTTTTCTATTTGTCCATGCAGTTTGAGCCGTTCCCCTGGTTTGAGCCAAAATACAAACTTCAAATATAATAAGGGTTTGAGGCATATTTTTTGCACGAAAATGGTCGGAACTTAGTTTGAGCCAAACTGCATTTTATGCATGTTTTCTTCATCATTTAAGTATGCTTAAAATATCGTTTAAAGCCTGTAAACTTAGACACAGTAGGTATATAGGACAATGCAGTTTAATGTAGTTTGAAATGTGCTCAACTTAACACCAAATTTCAGAAAAGGTCGGAACAAAAGTCGGAACTTTCTCTCAAAATCTGTCTATTTGTATCCAAAAACTTCCGAGCTGAGAAAATGTGTCTTTTTGTGTTTTTTTAGTCAAGAGATTCCGACCTTTTTGTGCATACTTTAACTTCTCCCAGTATAAATTGTGTTTTGTCTCGACAAATTGAATGCAGCCAATTCATTGGTTCTAAAAGCGTTACGTTAATCCTTGATACTAAATATACAACTATGTCTGCCTTAAATGCACCTGCTAAAATGATTAGTTCACCAATATTTTCCGGCAGATTCTCCTGTGCATGGTAGAATAAAATCTGCCTTTTCGTCTTTTCTTCAAATCCTGTTATGCAAAAAGGTCTCTCTCTCATTGGCTTTTCAATCCGAATCCCACAGGACTTGCCGATAAATTCCACGTTTTCCAAAATGAAATCATACAAATCATCAATGTTATCAAACTCTTCGTCAATCTTAAACGTCTCAATCTCACTCATATCAATGCTCCTCACTTTCTTTCGCACAAGGAACATATCACACAAGGGTTTCGAGAAGACTGAAAAGCTAGAAAGAAGTTACAATGGAACATATTCATATCTAAGATGATGTAAATTAACTACATGGGTAATAGACAATATTACATATAATTATTATTATCATTTGTAGTATGAGTATAAATATAGATTCATTAGAAATTGATTTTGAAAACTGTTATGGGATTAAAAAGCTTCAAGCATCCTTTAATTTTATTGCAAATAATTGCAATTGTTATGTAATATACTCTCCTAATGGCACAATGAAAACATCTTTTGCGAAGACTTGTTCTGATTTTGCACAAAAGGAAAAAACTAAAGATGTGGTTTTTCCCGAAAAAACAACAAAACGCATAATTTCTAAAAAAACTACTATAAATACAGAGGCTACTGATGTTAACCCTGAAGAAATTTTTGTTGTAGAACCTTATAATGAAACATTCGAAGCTTCAAATCTATCCAATCTTTTAGTCAATAATCAACTAAAAAAAGATTACGACTCTATAAATTCTGAAATAGAAAAACACAAAGACATATTAATAAAAGAATTAAAAAAATTATCCGGAGTATCAAAAGAGATTGAACATATTATAAATCAGGATTTTAATATAGATAGAAATAATTTTTATAAAACTATAGTTACTCTTAAGGATAAGATTGAAAATCATGAAGAAATAGGCTTGAAAAGTATTAAATATTCTTCAGTTATAAACGATAAAGTGTCGAATTTTATAGATACCAAAGACTTTAAATTTAAGCTGAATAAATACATAGAAATTTATGATGAACTTGTAAGTAAATCCTCATTTTTTAAGAGAGGTGTTTTTGATCATTACAATGCTTCAAATATCGAAAAAAGTTTAAAAACGAACAAATTTTTCAAAGCTGAACATTCGATAAACATAACGCAAAACAATGAAAAAACAGAAATAAAAACAGAACAAGAACTTATAGATGCTATAGAATCTGAAAAAAATGAAATCTTAGAAAATGAAGAATTGAGTAGAGCCTTTTTGGAGTTAGATAATGCACTAAATAAAAACAAAGAATTGATAGAGTTTAGAGCTTGTATCTTTGAAAATCAATTTTTGATTCCTCTTTTAAAAGATTGGTCTGCGCTTAAACAAAACTTTTGGCTATCTTATTTACATGATAAAATAGATTTTTACATAAATTTGATAGATGTATACACTCATAGCACTGAAAAAATAGAAGAAATAATTAAAAAAGCCAATGAAGAAACAACTGAATGGCAAAGAATAATTGATATTTTTAATGATCGTTTTTATGTTCCTTTTGAAGTAAAAATTGATAACAAATCAGATGCAATTCTAGGAAGAAGTGTTCCGGTTGTTTCGTTCGAATTCAAAGATTTTTATGAACAAGAAAATAAAAAGAAAGTTCCAAAGACAGTATTGATAGATGTACTAAGCCGTGGTGAACTTAAGGCGTTATATATATTGAATATTATTTTTGAAATAGAAACAAGAAAACAAAATGCCGGTCACACCGTGTTAATCATAGATGATATTGCTGATTCATTTGACTATAAAAATAAGTATGCAATTATCGAATATTTGAAAGAAATATCGAATTTTAAATTCAGACAAATTATATTAACACACAATTTTGATTTTTATAGGACAGTTTGTCAAAAATTGGGCGTTAACCGTCGAAATTGCTTGCAATCTGTAAAATGCGATAAGGGTATAAAACTTATTCCCACTAAGTATCAAAAAGATGTCTTTGATTACTGGATAAATCAGTTGCCCCATAATAATCATTCACAATTGATTGCTTTAATACCATTTATTCGCAATATCGCAGAATATACATTAGGCGATAGCAGTTCTGAATACAATCTTTTAACTTCTCTTTTGCATATTAAATCAGATTCTACAAGTATAACTGTTTCGGATTTTGCAAAGATAATCAGAAAGACAATAGCTAATGTGCCAGAGAGCTTTCAAGGCAGCGATTATGCTGTAATCGAGTTAGTTTTTCAAACTGCTGATGAGATTATATTGAAGCAAGAAGAAACACTCGACTTGGAAGAAAAAATTGTCTTATCAATTGCAATTCGTTTAAAGGCTGAACAATTTATGATAGAAAATTTACCACCTTTATCAGAAGCGATAACCAGCAATCAAACTTATGCCCTTTTCGAAAAATTTGCAGAATTACATATACGCAGCACAGAGGCAATAAAAATCTTAAAAAAAGTTAATTTGATGACTCCGGAAAACATACACTTAAATTCATTTATGTATGAACCTATTTTAGATATGTCAAAAGACCATTTGGAAAAGTTGTACAAGGAAATAACACTTTTGAATATTCCCAGTACCGAAATTGTACTAACATGATAAAGAGGTAAGATTGTGACTAAAACATTAAAAGATTTAATTGAAAATATTTACGAAGAATTTGAGTATAAATATAATCACAGAGAAGAGTCTCTTGGTTATCCTATGGGTTTTTATGACTTAGATATAATGACTGACGGGTTAAAGAAAGCTGAACTAACAGTGATTGCCGGACGCCCTGCAAGCGGTAAAACATCGTTAGCTTTAAATATATGTTCTAGCGTTGCAAAATCTAATATTCCCATTTGCTTTATCACTTATGAAATTACAAATAAGGCGCTTGTCCAAAGGTTATTATACCAAGAGGCGGAAGTTGACTCACAACGTATGCGGACGGGAAATATGCAGGCAAAAGATTGGGAAAAACTGACAAATGCTATGAGTTTAGTACATGATTCATCGATACAAATTGAAGGACAATGCCAGTTTGACTTTGAAAATTTATCGGAGTCGATTAGACATTTTGTTTCTGAAAATTCAAACGGTGTTGTTATTATTGATTATTTTCAGTTGATTAAGCTGCCGGAAAAAGAAGAAAGATATGTAGAGTTGTCTTCATTGGCTTGTTCCTTAAAACGCTTAGCCATGGAATTAAATATACCTATTATCCTTTTGTCGCAAGTATCTAAAAAATGCGAGGATGGTTCTGATAAAAGACCTGAGTTGAGTGATATAGCGGAATGTGATGCGTTAGCTTGGCATGCTGATAATGTTTATTTTATTTACAGAGATGAACAATATTACAGAGATGATACTGAAAATAGATGCAAAGCCGAAATAATCATTGCCAAACAAAAGAACGGACCAACCGGAACCATTGATCTTCTTTTTCAAAGTAATATTACTAAATTTAAAAATATAACCAAATCAAGTGTGTTTTAATTTTTCAATCTATTTATGACAACAAGTACCCCAAGCATATTGTTAAATTTAATATTTGTCGACAAGTAGACAAACATTAATAGAGATTTGTAGACAAGTTTAAATGTGTATTTGGCTCATACTTGTGGATTTGGCTCAAACTAGGCGTCCTATCGGCTCAAACTACTTGACCCATTATATTTTTATTAAATCATTAATTATAAAAACTGTTCTATCAAATTGTAACAATTTTGTAAAATAATTAAAGTTTTCCCAAAAATTGCCGATAATAAAAATAACTGGTAAAACAATTGAGGATATTTTTGTATAAATTAGACTAAATGATGGAAAAATATCACACAAATGAGTTGTAAAATTTTATTAGACGTGAAGTTTGATAGGCTAACGAATTATAAATGATAAAAGATTTTGATAAAATCAATAAATCTAACAAAAAACCGCAAGCGCCCAAAACCCTTGTAAATACTGGAATTTCGGGGGGGGGGGGGGCTCAAAGGTTTAGCTCTGGCGGCACTTGCCGGATGTGCATTGATTGCTCCGGCACAAGGCTCACTCGCCAGCGAAATTACATTACTTTCCGGTGATATCAAAACTTTCCCTGTTGATTTGCAGAACGCAAATACTTCTTCTGATGAAAAAACGAACTTTACCCTGAGTGATGTCAGACTTGATTCTGATGAAGGGGCGCCTGTGGGGTATGCTGCGCCTCTTGATTCGGGCTTATACACCCTAACACCCGCAACAGCAGAGGATTATGACTATAAAACCGACACAATCAATGCCGACGGCACGGTAACAACGAATTATTATAAAATTACCCTGAATCCGGAAAACGCAGGTACAGCTGAAAATATAACCTGGTCACAAACTGATACTCCGGGTGCAAATACCATCGCCGTAACACTGCCTAATGACGAAGTTGTTTATATGCAGTATTCATACGCCGCTCCTGCGGGTTATACAACGACCGGTACGCGCGTTACTTCCCCGTCAGCGTCGAATTCTACAAAAATGGTTTTTAGCGGCATTTCTAATAGCGTTTCAGGCTCTGGCAGTAGCCGCTCCGGTGGTAGTGATAGTGATTATGGTACAGAAGGTTTATCAAAAACAGGCCCTAACTATAACCAATCCAATAATAATGGTGATATGTGGGGTACATCATCTTCTGTTACAGCTTATGCTGATGCCAGTGCCAGTGCTAGCGCAAGTGCTAATTACTCCAGTACAAACAAGGGAGGTGCTATGTCTAATACCAGCACCTCTGCAGTCGATATTACCGCTGATTTTGTAGATAATAGCGTTTCTCAAACAGCTTCTGGCGGCAGTGCTTCTGGCGGAACTGCAAGGGCCTACGGCGGAACCTCTTTTGCTTATGGCGGCCATGTTTCTGCAACGGCCTCTTACTCAACAACAGATGGTAGCAATCCGGATAACGACGCATCTTGCTCGACAAGTGCTGCAGCATCAGCAGACGCTTCAGCATCAGCAAACGCTTCAGCGTCCGGCACTGCGTATGCGTATGGCGGGGCAATTTCTAATCAAAGCGGAGCAAAGCTTGGTAACATAAACGGTAATTTTACGGGCAATAGCTCTGTTGCTAAGGGTAATGGCGGTTATGCAAGCGGTGGCGATGCGCGGGCCTATGGCGGTGAAGCTACTGCAGTGGGTGGTTCTGCTTCAGCGTCAGCGTCAGCTACTAGCACAAAAACCGGAACATATTGGGAAATGTTTAGGGTTGATGCCCGTGCATATGCAACTGCATCTTCTTCTGCCTCTGCAACGGCTACAGCGTCAGCGTCGGCTACGGCGACGGCTGACGGATATGCTTATTCTTATGGTGGCGCCATATCTAATGAAGGAACAATAGGCAATATAACGGGTGATTTTGCTAATAACTACGCTTCTGCTATTGCCTCAGGCGGTTCTACGTCAAGAGGATATGTATATGCTTCCGGCGGTACTTGTAATGTTACAGAGGGCACAGCTTCCGCAAGTGCTTCTTCTAGTGCCACAGGAACACTTGACGCAGCAGATAGAAACGCGAGAGTGTCAGAGTTTTATCGTTGGGTATTGCCGGATGGCACTGTTGTTTCTGAGGGTACAGAAGGTGCTACTAAACAAACATACTGGTATGATAGTTATACCGGCACATACCATTATGATTCAAAACCGGTTTTTGCCGATCGTACTTTTAGTGCCAGTGCGTCGTCTTCTCAGCATGACCCAAGACAAGAGGGCGATGCTCGCAATGACACTGAAACAACATATCATCCGGATAGCTCTTCCTATTATGCAGAGGCATATACGTCTACTTCTGCAACTGCCTCTAGCTCTACGTCTACTTCGACGAGCACGAGCACGAGCACAAGCACAAGCTCCTACGCCTACGCCTACGGAGGCGCAATCTACAACGCGAGCAGCAAAACAATCGGAAACATAACCGGCTCCTTCAACGGCAACTACGCCCAAGCCGAAGCCGCCACCACCTCCGAAGCCCACGGAGGCGCCATCTACTCCCAAGGAACAATCGGCACAATCACAGCTAACTTCACCGGCAACTACATAAACGCCAAAAACGCCACCTACGGCGGAGCCATCTATAACTCCGGTTCAATAACCGGCCTTAGCGGTAACTTCACCAACAACTACATAAAAAATACCGCCTCCGGCTCCGCCTTCGGCGGCGCTATCTACAACACCAGCACAATAACCAACGGCCTCTCTAACTCCACCCTCTCAAATAACTACGTAACCACAACCGGCTCCGCTCAAGGCGGCGCCATCTATAACTCCGGCTCAAACTTCGGAGATATTTCCGCAACCTTCATAAAAAATTATGCACAAACAAACTCTAACCCCTACGGAGGCGCCATCTATAACTCCGGCACCATAAAAAGTATCTCCGGCACATTCTCTAATAACTATACCCTCGCAAACTCCTCAAACGCCTGCGGAGGCGCCATCTACAACACAAAAACAATCACCAACGGCATCTCAAACTCCTCCTTCTCCAACAACTACACACAAGCAAACACCGGCACCATCCAGGGCGGCGCCATCTACAACAACTCCTCCAGCTCCCTCAATATCTCCGCCGACTTCTCAAATAACTACGCAAAATCCCTCTCCTCCGGAACCATCCAAGGCGGCGCTATCTACAACTCCGGCTCCGGCACAGTCAATATTACCTCAAACTTCAGCCAAAACTACGTAACCTCCACCTCCGGTACCACCCAGGGAGGCGCCATCTACAACACCAGCGCCTACCTCAACTCTGTCTCCGGCAACTTCTCCAATAACTACGCACAAGCCCAAACCACTTACGGCGGAGCTATCTACAACAACAGCACTATCAAAACAATCAGCGGCAACTTCAAAAATAACTATGCCCTCTCAACCGGAAACAACGCCTACGGCGGCGCCATCTACAACAACTCCTCAATCTCTACCGCTATCCAAAACGCCGAATTCACCGGCAACTACGCCGATGCCGAATCCGGAACCGTCCAGGGCGGCGCTATCTATAACAACAACACTATCGCCGGAATTATTAATACAAGCTTCTACAACAACTACGTAAAAACAAATACAGGAACAACCGCTCAAGGCGGCGCTATTTTTACAACTAAAAACCTGACAATCTCCGCTAATAACGGCTCCTCAACCTTCTCCGGAAACTACGTCCAAAATTCAACCGGAACAAAGGATTATCAGGCAATTTATATGAATTCCTCCTCCCTTACCCTCACACTCAACGCCACAAACAACGGCTCAATTATCTTCGACGACTATATCTCCGGCGTAAACGGCTATAAAGTTACCCTCTCAGGCGACTCTACCGGAAATATAATCTTCAACAGCGCAAACTCCATCCAAAACGCTACAACCACCCTCTCAAGCGGTAACCTCACCTTCGGCACCGACTCTTTCGCACACTCAACCTCAACCCTCAACACAACAGGCTCCGCCTCCGTAAACCTCAACGACGGAAAAATCTCTAACTACAATATAAACAAACTCTCCTCAAATACAAATTCAAAATGGAATATAGACATAAATATGTCAGATAAAACCGGAGATACAATAAAAACCCTGAACGCCTCCTCCGGAACCGTCTATATAAACAGCATAAACGTAACCGGCGCACCCTCCGAGGGCGCAAATACAATAAAAATCCTCGATACCCAAAATTCAAACCTCCGCCTCGCCCTCAATAGCTCCCTAACCGGAAATAAATTAATAAGCACAGTGGATAACTCCTACGTCGAAGAAATAAATGCCTCCACAAACTGGACAGATATCTACAGATACCTCGATGAACAAGTCGAAATCTACGGAGAATACGCCCTCGCAACCACTACAACAACCTACGACAGCATAAAATATACCGTAACCACCAAAATCCTCGGCACCGGCCTGAATGTCCAGGGCGATACCCTCATGCTCTGGAACCAGGCAAACCTCACCGAAGAAAAAAACTTTAACTTCGATGCCGTAGATAATATTTACTCGGTCGGCGCCAACCTCGGCTCCACTCAAGGCCAAATCCTTAATATAAACGGTGTCGCCAACGAAACAGAAAAATCTACCATCAACATGAATGGAAAAACCGGCTTTGTTCAGAATTCAGCTACAACTTTAACCCTGAATAACCTCGAAATAACCGGCGCCGCCGACTCCGAAGGCTCGGTTATAAATGCAACAAGCACAGACGCCGTAACCAACCTCAACAACATCACTTTCAGCGACGCAAAAACAAACGCCTCGGTAAAAAATGCCGGCACACTCAATATAATAGGCGGAACAAATACCCTCAACAGCGGATTAAGCGGAACCGGCACAACAAATATAACAAACGGATCAAAATTGGTAATAGGTGACGGAAAATCTGTTACCCAATCTTCCCTCAACATAAATAACGGCGAATTAACCCTCTCAGATACCGGAAAACTAAACGCCAACCTGTCTATAGAACAAAACGGCATTGCAAACCTCAGCGCTTCCGGCATAACCTCCGCTGTTACCAACAACGGCAGCCTGAATTTGCGCACCGGCACCCTCTCAGACGCTGTCCTGGGCTCCGGACTCACAAATATCTCCGGCTCTGTTATCAGCAACGCTGCTATCAATCAGGGCATTAATATCTCAGGGGATTTAACAATCTCTGCAACAAATGTCGGCGGCTCCGTATCAAACGGAGGCTCCCTAACCCTTAATGACGGCACTTTGAACAATACCGTCTTCGGGCAGGGCTCAACAATTATCTCCGGCTCCGTTATCAGCAACGCTGCCATAAACCAGAACATAAATATTTCCGGCGCATTAACCTCCAACGCAGATAATATAGGCGGAACCGTAACAAATTCCAACAATTTAACCCTCACAGGCGGAACCTTAAACCAGACAGTCAACGGAACCGGCTCCACAAGCATTACAGGAGCTGTAACCGCTAATAACGCGTTAAATCAGGCAATAAATATCTCGGATTCCGGCTCCCTCGCAGCCAACGCCTCAAATATAGGCGGAATCGTAACAAATTCCAATAATTTGACCCTCACCGGCGGAACCTTAAACCAAACAGTCAACGGAACCGGCTCCACAAGCATTACAGGCTCCGTAACCGCTAATAACGCGTTAAATCAGGCCATAAATATCTCGGATTCCGGCTCCCTCGCAACTAACGCCTCAAATATAGGCGGAATTGTAACAAATTCCAACATTTTAACCCTCACCGACGGCACCTTAAACCAAACAATCAACGGAACCGGCTCCACCAACATAACCGGAACCGTCCTCGGTAACGCCGCCATGAATCAGGCTCTAAACATAACCGGCTCCCTTACCGCAAACGCTGACAACATAGGCGGTACAGTTTCCAATTCCAACGACCTCACCCTCACCGGCGGAACGTTGAATCAAAAAGTTTCAGGCTCCGGCACCACAACTGTAACCGGCTCCGTGACAAATAACGAAACAGTAGCTCAAGATGTCACAATAACCGCCTCCGGCACCCTCACCAACAACAACGAAATAGGAAATGTAAGAAATTCCGGCATTCTTACCTCAAGTGCAGAAAATTTAACCGGAACAATAGAAAATAACCAGACCTTAAACCTTTCCGGAACTCTGGCTAAAACCGTTTCAGGTAACGGAACAACCTATGTTGCAAATATGCTGACCTTTGGCGACGGTGCAAACATAAATTCAACATTAAATCTGGCCGCAAATGCCGTTTTAAATACGACAGGCCCCGCTGACAGCACTTTTTCCGCCGGCTCAATAACCGGAAGCGGAGATGTATTCATAACCAATGGTGCTCTTACCGTAAAAAATAACGCGCAGCTAAATTCGCTTGAAAATACTGCTTCGGTAAGCGTTTTAGGGGATTTAAACGCCGCCGGAAGCATAACTTCCTCCGGCACCCTCGGTGTAAGCGGCTCCGTCAGTGCCGATACCTTATCTAATACCGGTATAACAACAATTTCCGGCAATCTGGAAACCAAAAACAACCTTGAAAATACCTCCGAAATGACTGTTGAAGGCAAGGTTCTTTCCGGCAATTTCACCAATTCCGGCACGGCTATAATAAAAGGTGGCGCTGAAACAAAGGACTTTATAAACGACGGAACAGCTTACATTACCGGCGATTTAAGCGCAAATGACATAACAAACAGCAAAAACCAACTTCTTGGCATAACCGGAACAACAACCGCTTCAAATGTCACAAACCATGGCGATTTGGACGTAGGCGGCAACCTGATTGTTCAACAAATTGTTACAAACACCGGCTCCATCGACGTTACAGGCTACATGACAGCTCAGGAAGTCAATAATACCGGCGAAATCAAAATAGGAGATGAAGCAAATGTCAGTATAACCGGCGATTTAACCGCCACAGAAGATATAACCACCTCCGGAACCCTCAATGTCATCGGCGCAATAAACGCACAAAACCTCGAAAACCAGGGCTCCCTAACTGCCGGCAAAAACGCTGAACTCACCTCTTTAACCAACTCCGCCGACGGTATTGTGCAAATTACAGGAGATATTGCCGCAACCCGGGATATTTCGAACCTCGGCTCGCTAAAAGCAAGCTCCGCAACCGGAAATAATATACTTAACAGCGGAACAATGACAATAAATAACAACCTCTCCGCCGCAAATGAACTCACCAATACAGGCAACTTGACCGTTTCCGGCCATGCAAGCGGAAATAACGTCGCCAACTCCGGTACCCTCATTGTTAAAAACGGGGCTGACTTCGGCGATGTCCTGAATGAATCAATAGCAGTGCTTACCGGCTCCATCCTCTCGGCAAATCTCGAAAATACCGGCGAAATGGACATTACAGGCTCCCTTGACGCCTCCGGAAATGTTACAAATACCTCGAAATTAACTGTTTCTCAAGATTTAACCGCTCAAGGCAACCTCCTCAACTCCCAAATCCTCGACGTAACAGGCTCAATCCGGGGAAAAAATATTACAAACAACGGCACCGCGCAAATCGAAGGCAATGTAACCGCTTCAGATAAATTCTCCAACACTAACACCCTCACCGCCGCCGGCTCCCTCAACACAAATGAACTAACAAACACCGGCACCCTCACCGTTAAAAACGGCGTAATCGCCCAATCCATAATAAACGACGGCTCTGCCTCAATCTCTGGCAATGTGCAAACAAATACCCTGCAAAATAATCTCAAAATGGAAATTTCCGGCTCACTTGACGCACAATCCAACATTACAAATACCTCGGAATTAACAGTAAATCAGGACGTAACAGCCGCAGGAGATATATTTAACTCAAAAACCATGCAGGTAACCGGCTCAACCACAGCAAACAACCTCACAAACGAAGGAACTTTCTCCTCCGGCGGAAACCTGAAAACTAATGCTGCCCTTATAAATAAAGACCAAATGACCGTTTCCGGCACCCTCAACGCCGCAGAAGCAACAAACACCGGCTCTCTCACCGTCCAATCCGGCTCCGTCTTCGGAAACTTCACCAACGAAACCCTTGCCCAGCTCTACGGCGGCGTAAATGCAGATTCAATAACAAACTCCGGCTCCCTCAACCTCTCCGGCGGCTCCTCAACAGTTAATTCCCTCTCAAATACCTCAATTGTAAACATCTCAGACGCCTCCTTCATTCTGGAAAACAATATCCAGGGAAATGGCGAAATAAACATAACAAACTCCACGTTCTCAGCCAACGGCCCCGTCGAAAACCAAACAATCCACTCCGCCAACAGCACTCTAAACCTCGCAGATAACTCCAATATTCTGAAAACCTCCACCCTCAACACAACAGACAGCATCGTCAACACTTCGGACGGAAAATACGTAAACTACAACATTAAAGAACTGAATTCCAACAACACAAAATACTCAATAGATATAAGCCTCAGCAAAGATGAACAAAAAGCAGACACTTTCACCCTCGAAAACGGCGGCAGCGGAACAATATTTATTTCCTCAATAAATGTAGGAACAAATATTTTAAACAACTGCGACGACCATGAACGCTACATTATTCAAATAATAAAATCCTCAACCCCCGATGCCCCGCAGCTCGACTACGACAGCTCAAAAGTCCTGAATCAGGCAACGGCAAATATGACAAGCGACATAATTTTCGCCAAAGATTTCGGGCTCTGCACAACCAACACAACAAACGACAGCCTCGAAATCCGCGGCCTGCAAGATACCTTCGGCGAATGGGCAAACTTCGTAACAAATTCCGACAAATCTTTCACTTTCGTTGAAAATTCAAGCTACATCCTCTCAAAAGATGTGGAAAAAATCTATGGCGAAAATATCTCCATAACCGGAAACAACAGCACTTTCGACGCAAACAACAAAAACTTCCTGACCGAAGTCGACGCAACCCAAAATATAACAATAACAGACCTCACAATAAATAATTCCGTAAACCCAACCCAAAACAACGGAACCCTCAACCTCCACAACATAACTACAACAAAAGACTTTATAAACGAAAATAATCTCAATATCTCCGGCTCAACCACCCTCGGCGCCCTCACAAACAACGCCCAAACAACTTTCAACGGCGACCTTTTAACCATCACAAATTTAACAAATAACCAAACAATAACCGCAAATGGCAACATCCAGGCACAATCAACAACAAATAACAACAATATTTCCATCTCCGGCTCCCTCAACAGCCAAAATGTAACAAATAACCCCGATTCCCTGCTTACAATCGGCGGCAATCTCTACTCGGAAAACCTCCAAAACGATGGAATTCTCCAAATAGATAAAAATACCTCAATAACAGACTCCCTCACCAACAACACCACCGGAGAAATAACAATCCTCGGCGATACTTCAACAAAAAATCTCCAAAACTCCGGCACCCTATCCATCTCAGGCTCCCTCTCCGCAACAGAAACCCTCACCAACAACACCACAGGCGAAATAACAATCCTCGGCGATACTTTAGCAAAAAATCTCCAAAACTCCGGCTCCCTCACAATAACCGGCGCCCTCTACAACTCAGAAACCCTCACTAACAACAACACCCTGACCATATCCGGCTCAACTTACACCAAAAACTTCACAAATACCGGCTCCGCCTCCATTCAAGGCACCCTCGAAGCTGAAGAAATTTCTAACAACAACACCCTCGAAACAAATTCTAACATAATAGTCAATAATACCTTAACAAATACCGGCTCCCTCACCACAGCCGGCTCCCTCAGCACCAAAGAATTAACAAACGAAGAATCAATCTCCGTTTCTCAAAATCTAATCGCCCAAAACCTTACAAATAACAAAAATATAAATGTAAATGAAAACCTCTCAATCTCCGAAAAATTAACCAACAACGGAACCCTCAACGCTCAAGGCTCCGCCTCCGTCGATGAAATAATAAACGCCGGCGAAATAACCCTCGGCAACAATTCAACCCCCTCAACTATAATAATAAACAAAACAACAAATACCGGCTCCCTCTCCCTCAATAACGCCCAAATAACCCTAAATACCATAACATCCGAAACCTCAGGCACCCTCAATATCTCAAACTCCACACTGGCAAATACAGGAAAAATAGAAAACCAAAATATAACAACAACAAATAGCACAATAAATATCCAAAACCCCTATACCCTGGTAAATAACAGCCTCACAATGACCGAAAGCACCCTCAACCTCGGCGCCCTGACCCTCTCCCCGCTCCACTTCACAAATCTGGAGCTCAACGAAAATTCAACAATAAACATCCCCTCCTCCCAGGTGGATTTCACCTCAAATACCATGGGCAGATTAACAGCAGACCAGTTCCAAACCACCGGCTCCCCCTCAACAATAAACCTGAACGCAATCCATACCCTCAACCTCCCCGATAGGCACGCAACAGTAATAAAAATCCCCTTCGCCGATACCTCCTTCTCAAATAACGTCAAATACCACGGCCAATCTACCGTCTATGGCCAAATCTTCCAGTACGGAGTAACCTACGACTATAAATCCGGAAACATGTACTTCGTCCGCGGAGGCCAATATAACCCCGATACCGGAAATATAGACGCCTCAACAAACCCCAGCGATATCTTCGACCCCTCAATCCTCACAGCTCCCGTAACAGCTCAGGCCGGAGCTACCGCAACCATAAACCAAAACCTCAACTACGCCTTCCAACACTCGGATAACTTCATGCTAATGCCCGCACATATCCGCTTATCTGAAATAAAAAGAAACAAATACGCAATAATAGGCGATCAGTACCTCCGACCCCGCCAAGAAGCCAGCATGTGGTACAAACCCTACGCCAGCTTTGAAAGCACCGCCCTCACAAATGGCCCCAAAGTCCACTCAACCCTCTACGGCTCAATAATAGGCGTCGATTCCTCCGTAAAAGAACTAAAATACGGCTGAGCCTCCGCTCTCACCGGCTACCTCAGCTACAACGGCGCAAGCCTCAAATATAAAGGCATAAACTCCATCCAAAACGGCGCAATCCTCGGCTCAACCCTCACCCTCTACCGCGGAAACTTCTTCAACGCAACAACAGTAAATACCGGTACAATAGTAGCCGAAAATACCACAATGTACGGCCACGAAACCCCCGTAATGCTCCTCGCCGGCATTGCCAACAAAACCGGCTACAACCTCGAAATGAAAAATGGAAAAATAATCCTCCAACCAAACCTCCTAATCGCCTATTCCTACATAAATACGTTTACATACCGAAACGCCGCCGGAATAACCATAAACGCCGACCCCCTCAACAATATCCAAATTTCCCCCGGAATAAAATTAATAGCTAACACCAAAACCGGCTGGCAGCCTTATTTTACAGTAAACATGGTCTGGAACACCCTCAACAAACAAAAAGTAACAGTAGAAAATATCCAACTCCCCCAAATGTCCATAGAACCCTACGTCCAATACGGCCTGGGGCTGCAAAAAACATACAAAGAAACTTTCATAGCCTTCGGTCAGGCCCTTGTGCAGCAAGGAGGGCGCAACGGCGTGTCTTTGAATGTAGGTTTGAGATGGACAATAGGCAAAAATCCCGCACATCGCAGCGAGGAGATTGAGAAAGTGGAAAAAAATGATGAAAACATAATAAAAACTGTAAATAAAACTTTCTTCCCGGAAGACAAACCCGCAGAAAAAACAAAAGAAACACACCTAATCCCCGCCCAAGACTCCTCTCAACAGGTAAATAAACACTCAAAGACGAAAACTACTTCACAGGAGGCGACATTGAGAATGCTTTATAGTGAGTAGATGTTTTTAGGGGTTAATTTTTGATAATATAATGAGTTGCTCTTGCTTCGCCTTGCTTTTGGAGAATTCCTTTGCTTATTAAATCTGTAATATCTCTGGTTGCGGTATCTTGAGAGCAATTGCAAATTTTTGCCCATTTTGTGGTTGTAAGTTTGCCCTCAAAATAATCTAATAGCTTGTTTATTATTTTGACCTGACGTTCGTTCATAGAAATATGGCGGTGTTTTTGCCAGAATTCCGCTTTTTGCAAGACATCTTTGAAAAGAGTTTCTGAGGAAGTAATTGCAAGAAGCAAATTTTCTAAAAACCATTTTAACCAGTCTGTAATGTCCAAAGATTGGCTTTGAGTGAGTTCGAGGGCTTTATAATAGGATTTTCTGACTTTGTTTATTTGAGATGACATTGAATAAAATCGGTTTTTTGAGTTTTCGCTTCTTGCCAGCAGCATGTCTGCCAAAGCTCTTGCAATCCTGCCGTTTCCATCTTCAAACGGATGAATAATAACAAACCACAAATGAACAATGCCGGCTTTTAAAATAAGGTCAGTTTTTGATTCATTATTTATGTAATCAATTAAATTTTTCATTTCAGAATCCAGCTGATTAGCCGGAGGAGCTTCATAATGAACTTTTTCATGCCCTATTGCTCCGGAAACAACCTGCATTGGACCTTGCCGGTCGTCCCTGTATTCTCCGGTTTTGATTTTATGCAGCCCGCTTCTGCCTGTCGGAAACATTGCAGCTTGCCAGGAAAACAACCGTTCTTCCGTCAGTTTTTTATTGTATTCCTGCGTTGCGTCGAACATCATATCAACAAAACCGTCGATATCCCTGTCAACATAAACATTTTCGTCGAAATCCAGACCGAGTTTTTTTGCAATAGATGAGCGCACCTGTTCAAGGTTTAGCTTTAGACCCTCAATCTCATTTGATTTAATTACATCCTCAGTTAATACATTCAGCAAAGTTTTCCGATGGTTTTCAAATCCGATTCCTTCCATTTTACCTAACAAATACCCCTGTTTAAGCCTGACAGTTGATAATAATGGAAGTATAACACTGCTGTCATAGCTGAAATCAGGATATTTAGGGTTTTGCCAGATGTATTTTTTCATTGGTATCTCCGCAAGTTTTGCATATATTGTACGGTAAAATCTCCGCATTTACAAATATTATCTCCGCATATTTTGCGTAGATAAAATGCAAAATCTCCGCATAAATGCTATTTTCAAAAAGTATCTGGCTTTTTTAGACGGGACAACAATTGTTAAAAAGCTTCGTTCACCCAATTTTGAGCCAATTTTCTTGTTGTTCAATTAATTTCTTCCCCGAAAGTCCGCTATTTAAAAAGAAGTTGCGATAGCCATCTTTTTTATTCTATTTTTATTAAATCATTTTCAATACATTTTTTAAATTCTTCAGATATATCATTTAAGTCTATAACATCAATTGTATATGGTATTGTTGACTCTTCAAAAGCTGTTTTTATCTTGATTTTTATTAAATCATTAAGTTTTTCACCGGATGAATTGATTGCGATATCAATATCAGAGTATTTTTTCGCAAGTCCTTTGGCACGTGACCCAAAAATATAAAAATAGTCATGCTCGTTAGGCAAAAAAATTCTTAGTATTTGAGATATTTTGTCTAAGTATTTTTGCTCAAGGTCTATTTTTTTCATATTCTTTCTTGTAGTTTGTTAAGCAGGTATTTTGCATCTTCAAAAAAGTCATTTACGATTTCAACCACTTCAAGAGCTTTTTTTTCGTCATAAGTATGTGAAGTTATGTTCCTTTTTTGCCTGTAAACAGTCCATATTTCCAGATTGTTAAAAAGAATCCCAATGCGGCTCGCTTCTCGTATGGTTCTGTTAAAATCCATCGTATCAACTTCTTCATTTTCAGTTAAATAGATTTTTAAATACCTTTTAATCATTTTTATTGCCAGTGAATATGTATATTCAAAACGCTGAATCAGCGCATCACGTATGGCAGTATCATCTTTTTCTTTTTGGTATCTTATTATTATTTCTTCTAAACTTTTTAATGCTTTTTCAAATGCTGATAAATTTAAAACATTTTTGTCCATAAAAGACCTTTGTATTGAAATTTTTTATTATCATATCATTAAACTTTAGATAAAAAAAGTTAATTTAAAAAATTATTTTTTCTAATTGTAACAATTTCGTAAAATAATTAAAGTTTTCCCAGAAATTGCCGATAATAAAAATAACTGGTAAAACCGAGGAAGATTATTTGTGCAAAAAATCGGCTAAACGATTGAAGAACGTATAATCAAAGGAATGTAGAATTTTATTAAGTGTGCAGGTCGCAAAAACGAGAATTATTAATGTTAAAAACAAATGAAAAATTGCAGACTCCCGCCCAAATGCCCGAAACCCCAGTAAATACAATGATTTCACGGGGGGGGGGGGCTAAAAAGTCTTGCAGTAGCGGCTTTGGCGGGTTGTGCTTTGTTTGCTCAAGGACAAAGTGCCCTGGCCGGTGAATTCCCCTTGAATTCCGAAACTGCGCCTCTTGATTTTGTTAAAGACAATCAAAAAACAGATAATTCCCCAAAACTTACCCTCAAAGATGTAAATTTAACCCGTGAAACCGCTTGCGCAACCGGTTTTGCTGTTGATATTAACGAACTATACACCCTGACACCCGCAACAGCAGAGGATTATGACTATAAAACCGACACAATCAACGCCGACGGCACGGTAACAACTAATTATTATAAAATTACTCTGAATCCGGAAAATGCAGGCTCCTCAGAGAATATTAAATGGACACAAACCGACGCAGCCGGCGCAAATACCATAGCCGTAACCCTCCCAAACAATGAAACTGCGTATCTGCAATACAGTTACACTGCCCCTGATGGCTACACGACAACCGGTACCCGTGTAACTTCACCATCTTCCGCTAATTCTACAAAAATGGTATTTAGCGGGATATCTAATTCAGCTAGTTATACTGGAAGTAACGATTATGGTTCAAGTACTTCTGGCACAGGTACAAATGATTCAAAAACCGGCTCTAATGATTCTGATATAGGAGGTGGTTCTTCTTTATCCGATACACGCAGTGCGAGTACTTCTATTTCTGCAACCACTAGTATTAGCAAATCTGCTAGTGCAAGCACAAGCAATACACGTAATTTATATGGCGGTGCCTTATCAAATACTAGCACTAGTGCCGTAGATATTACGGCAGATTTTGATGGGAATAATGTTACACAGTTGACCATCGGCGGCACAGCTGACGCTGCTACTGCTAGTGCCTATGGAGGAGATGCTTATGCAAGTGGAGGAGATGCTACGGCGTCAGCTAGTTATAGTATTGATGAGCCTGGGCAAGGCGGTAAAACTGTTTCTCGTAATGCTTCGGCTTCTACCTCTGCCTCAGCCTCAACATCTGCTTACGCATATGCAGATGCCTCCACGACAACCAGCTCTTATGCTTATGGCGGTGCTCTTGCAAATCAGAATAATGCAAAATTAGGTAATATAAGTGGCAATTTTACCAATAATTATGTGTTATCAAAATCAAAGGGCGGTAACGCATATGGCGGAACGGCTAATGCTTACGGTGGTGACGCTACCGCATATGGCGGTTCAGCTTCTTCTTCGGCCAGTATTAATACAACTTGGGGTGGCGGCGGCTTGAATACAACATCAACAACAAGCGCAACTTCAGATGCATATGCCTCATCTTATGCTTACGCCAGCGCAGACGCTTCTTCGTCCGCTTATTCTTATGCGTATGGTGGAGCAATATCTAATCAGGGCACAATAGGTAATATTGCCGGCGACTTTGTGAATAACTATGTTCAAGCGGAAAGTGAACGCGGTTATGCTTCCAGCGGAAGTGCTTACGCTGCAAAGGGCAGTGCTGACGCGTATAGAGGTTCTTCATCTGCATCTTCATCAGCTACTTCAAACTTCCAGGCAAGTTGCCCGCAATGTGACAATCCTATGTCAACATCTGCATCTTCCTCGGCTTCTGGTTATAGTGATTCAAACGCTACTGATACGGATCGTGATTCTAATAGTATGTCTCATCCCAATCATATTAGTACCGGTATCGGCGTTTATAATTATTATGCTACAGCATCTAGCAGTGCGTATTCATATATCTCAGAATCCGCCACGACGAGCACCAGCACGAGCACCAGCACAAACTCCTACGCCTACGCCTACGGAGGCGCAATCTACAACGCGAGCAGCAAAACAATCGGAAACATAACCGGCTCCTTCAACGGCAACTACGCCCAAGCCGAAGCCGCCACCACCTCCGAAGCCCACGGAGGCGCCATCTACTCCCAAGGAACAATCGGCACAATCACAGCTAACTTCACCGGCAACTACATAAACGCCAAAAACGCCACCTACGGCGGAGCCATCTATAACTCCGGTTCAATAACCGGCCTTAGCGGTAACTTCACCAACAACTACATAAAAAATACCGCCTCCGGCTCCGCCTTCGGCGGCGCTATCTACAACACCAGCACAATAACCAACGGCCTCTCTAACTCCACCCTCTCAAATAACTACGTAACCACAACCGGCTCCGCTCAAGGCGGCGCCATCTATAACTCCGGCTCAAACTTCGGAGATATTTCCGCAACCTTCATAAAAAATTATGCACAAACAAACTCTAACCCCTACGGAGGCGCCATCTATAACTCCGGCACCATAAAAAGTATCTCCGGCACATTCTCTAATAACTATACCCTCGCAAACTCCTCAAACGCCTGCGGAGGCGCCATCTACAACACAAAAACAATCACCAACGGCATCTCAAACTCCTCCTTCTCCAACAACTACACACAAGCAAACACCGGCACCATCCAGGGCGGCGCCATCTACAACAACTCCTCCAGCTCCCTCAATATCTCCGCCGACTTCTCAAATAACTACGCAAAATCCCTCTCCTCCGGAACCATCCAAGGCGGCGCTATCTACAACTCCGGCTCCGGCACAGTCAATATTACCTCAAACTTCAGCCAAAACTACGTAACCTCCACCTCCGGTACCACCCAGGGAGGCGCCATCTACAACACCAGCGCCTACCTCAACTCTGTCTCCGGCAACTTCTCCAATAACTACGCACAAGCCCAAACCACTTACGGCGGAGCTATCTACAACAACAGCACTATCAAAACAATCAGCGGCAACTTCAAAAATAACTATGCCCTCTCAACCGGAAACAACGCCTACGGCGGCGCCATCTACAACAACTCCTCAATCTCTACCGCTATCCAAAACGCCGAATTCACCGGCAACTACGCCGATGCCGAATCCGGAACCGTCCAGGGCGGCGCTATCTATAACAACAACACTATCGCCGGAATTATTAATACAAGCTTCTACAACAACTACGTAAAAACAAATACAGGAACAACCGCTCAAGGCGGCGCTATTTTTACAACTAAAAACCTGACAATCTCCGCTAATAACGGCTCCTCAACCTTCTCCGGAAACTACGTCCAAAATTCAACCGGAACAAAGGATTATCAGGCAATTTATATGAATTCCTCCTCCCTTACCCTCACACTCAACGCCACAAACAACGGCTCAATTATCTTCGACGACTATATCTCCGGCGTAAACGGCTATAAAGTTACCCTCTCAGGCGACTCTACCGGAAATATAATCTTCAACAGCGCAAACTCCATCCAAAACGCTACAACCACCCTCTCAAGCGGTAACCTCACCTTCGGCACCGACTCTTTCGCACACTCAACCTCAACCCTCAACACAACAGGCTCCGCCTCCGTAAACCTCAACGACGGAAAAATCTCTAACTACAATATAAACAAACTCTCCTCAAATACAAATTCAAAATGGAATATAGACATAAATATGTCAGATAAAACCGGAGATACAATAAAAACCCTGAACGCCTCCTCCGGAACCGTCTATATAAACAGCATAAACGTAACCGGCGCACCCTCCGAGGGCGCAAATACAATAAAAATCCTCGATACCCAAAATTCAAACCTCCGCCTCGCCCTCAATAGCTCCCTAACCGGAAATAAATTAATAAGCACAGTGGATAACTCCTACGTCGAAGAAATAAATGCCTCCACAAACTGGACAGATATCTACAGATACCTCGATGAACAAGTCGAAATCTACGGAGAATACGCCCTCGCAACCACTACAACAACCTACGACAGCATAAAATATACCGTAACCACCAAAATCCTCGGCACCGGCCTGAATGTCCAGGGCGATACCCTCATGCTCTGGAACCAGGCAAACCTCACCGAAGAAAAAAACTTTAACTTCGATGCCGTAGATAATATTTACTCGGTCGGCGCCAACCTCGGCTCCACTCAAGGCCAAATCCTTAATATAAACGGTGTCGCCAACGAAACAGAAAAATCTACCATCAACATGAATGGAAAAACCGGCTTTGTTCAGAATTCAGCTACAACTTTAACCCTGAATAACCTCGAAATAACCGGCGCCGCCGACTCCGAAGGCTCGGTTATAAATGCAACAAGCACAGACGCCGTAACCAACCTCAACAACATCACTTTCAGCGACGCAAAAACAAACGCCTCGGTAAAAAATGCCGGCACACTCAATATAATAGGCGGAACAAATACCCTCAACAGCGGATTAAGCGGAACCGGCACAACAAATATAACAAACGGATCAAAATTGGTAATAGGTGACGGAAAATCTGTTACCCAATCTTCCCTCAACATAAATAACGGCGAATTAACCCTCTCAGATACCGGAAAACTAAACGCCAACCTGTCTATAGAACAAAACGGCATTGCAAACCTCAGCGCTTCCGGCATAACCTCCGCTGTTACCAACAACGGCAGCCTGAATTTGCGCACCGGCACCCTCTCAGACGCTGTCCTGGGCTCCGGACTCACAAATATCTCCGGCTCTGTTATCAGCAACGCTGCTATCAATCAGGGCATTAATATCTCAGGGGATTTAACAATCTCTGCAACAAATGTCGGCGGCTCCGTATCAAACGGAGGCTCCCTAACCCTTAATGACGGCACTTTGAACAATACCGTCTTCGGGCAGGGCTCAACAATTATCTCCGGCTCCGTTATCAGCAACGCTGCCATAAACCAGAACATAAATATTTCCGGCGCATTAACCTCCAACGCAGATAATATAGGCGGAACCGTAACAAATTCCAACAATTTAACCCTCACAGGCGGAACCTTAAACCAGACAGTCAACGGAACCGGCTCCACAAGCATTACAGGAGCTGTAACCGCTAATAACGCGTTAAATCAGGCAATAAATATCTCGGATTCCGGCTCCCTCGCAGCCAACGCCTCAAATATAGGCGGAATCGTAACAAATTCCAATAATTTGACCCTCACCGGCGGAACCTTAAACCAAACAGTCAACGGAACCGGCTCCACAAGCATTACAGGCTCCGTAACCGCTAATAACGCGTTAAATCAGGCCATAAATATCTCGGATTCCGGCTCCCTCGCAACTAACGCCTCAAATATAGGCGGAATTGTAACAAATTCCAACATTTTAACCCTCACCGACGGCACCTTAAACCAAACAATCAACGGAACCGGCTCCACCAACATAACCGGAACCGTCCTCGGTAACGCCGCCATGAATCAGGCTCTAAACATAACCGGCTCCCTTACCGCAAACGCTGACAACATAGGCGGTACAGTTTCCAATTCCAACGACCTCACCCTCACCGGCGGAACGTTGAATCAAAAAGTTTCAGGCTCCGGCACCACAACTGTAACCGGCTCCGTGACAAATAACGAAACAGTAGCTCAAGATGTCACAATAACCGCCTCCGGCACCCTCACCAACAACAACGAAATAGGAAATGTAAGAAATTCCGGCATTCTTACCTCAAGTGCAGAAAATTTAACCGGAACAATAGAAAATAACCAGACCTTAAACCTTTCCGGAACTCTGGCTAAAACCGTTTCAGGTAACGGAACAACCTATGTTGCAAATATGCTGACCTTTGGCGACGGTGCAAACATAAATTCAACATTAAATCTGGCCGCAAATGCCGTTTTAAATACGACAGGCCCCGCTGACAGCACTTTTTCCGCCGGCTCAATAACCGGAAGCGGAGATGTATTCATAACCAATGGTGCTCTTACCGTAAAAAATAACGCGCAGCTAAATTCGCTTGAAAATACTGCTTCGGTAAGCGTTTTAGGGGATTTAAACGCCGCCGGAAGCATAACTTCCTCCGGCACCCTCGGTGTAAGCGGCTCCGTCAGTGCCGATACCTTATCTAATACCGGTATAACAACAATTTCCGGCAATCTGGAAACCAAAAACAACCTTGAAAATACCTCCGAAATGACTGTTGAAGGCAAGGTTCTTTCCGGCAATTTCACCAATTCCGGCACGGCTATAATAAAAGGTGGCGCTGAAACAAAGGACTTTATAAACGACGGAACAGCTTACATTACCGGCGATTTAAGCGCAAATGACATAACAAACAGCAAAAACCAACTTCTTGGCATAACCGGAACAACAACCGCTTCAAATGTCACAAACCATGGCGATTTGGACGTAGGCGGCAACCTGATTGTTCAACAAATTGTTACAAACACCGGCTCCATCGACGTTACAGGCTACATGACAGCTCAGGAAGTCAATAATACCGGCGAAATCAAAATAGGAGATGAAGCAAATGTCAGTATAACCGGCGATTTAACCGCCACAGAAGATATAACCACCTCCGGAACCCTCAATGTCATCGGCGCAATAAACGCACAAAACCTCGAAAACCAGGGCTCCCTAACTGCCGGCAAAAACGCTGAACTCACCTCTTTAACCAACTCCGCCGACGGTATTGTGCAAATTACAGGAGATATTGCCGCAACCCGGGATATTTCGAACCTCGGCTCGCTAAAAGCAAGCTCCGCAACCGGAAATAATATACTTAACAGCGGAACAATGACAATAAATAACAACCTCTCCGCCGCAAATGAACTCACCAATACAGGCAACTTGACCGTTTCCGGCCATGCAAGCGGAAATAACGTCGCCAACTCCGGTACCCTCATTGTTAAAAACGGGGCTGACTTCGGCGATGTCCTGAATGAATCAATAGCAGTGCTTACCGGCTCCATCCTCTCGGCAAATCTCGAAAATACCGGCGAAATGGACATTACAGGCTCCCTTGACGCCTCCGGAAATGTTACAAATACCTCGAAATTAACTGTTTCTCAAGATTTAACCGCTCAAGGCAACCTCCTCAACTCCCAAATCCTCGACGTAACAGGCTCAATCCGGGGAAAAAATATTACAAACAACGGCACCGCGCAAATCGAAGGCAATGTAACCGCTTCAGATAAATTCTCCAACACTAACACCCTCACCGCCGCCGGCTCCCTCAACACAAATGAACTAACAAACACCGGCACCCTCACCGTTAAAAACGGCGTAATCGCCCAATCCATAATAAACGACGGCTCTGCCTCAATCTCTGGCAATGTGCAAACAAATACCCTGCAAAATAATCTCAAAATGGAAATTTCCGGCTCACTTGACGCACAATCCAACATTACAAATACCTCGGAATTAACAGTAAATCAGGACGTAACAGCCGCAGGAGATATATTTAACTCAAAAACCATGCAGGTAACCGGCTCAACCACAGCAAACAACCTCACAAACGAAGGAACTTTCTCCTCCGGCGGAAACCTGAAAACTAATGCTGCCCTTATAAATAAAGACCAAATGACCGTTTCCGGCACCCTCAACGCCGCAGAAGCAACAAACACCGGCTCTCTCACCGTCCAATCCGGCTCCGTCTTCGGAAACTTCACCAACGAAACCCTTGCCCAGCTCTACGGCGGCGTAAATGCAGATTCAATAACAAACTCCGGCTCCCTCAACCTCTCCGGCGGCTCCTCAACAGTTAATTCCCTCTCAAATACCTCAATTGTAAACATCTCAGACGCCTCCTTCATTCTGGAAAACAATATCCAGGGAAATGGCGAAATAAACATAACAAACTCCACGTTCTCAGCCAACGGCCCCGTCGAAAACCAAACAATCCACTCCGCCAACAGCACTCTAAACCTCGCAGATAACTCCAATATTCTGAAAACCTCCACCCTCAACACAACAGACAGCATCGTCAACACTTCGGACGGAAAATACGTAAACTACAACATTAAAGAACTGAATTCCAACAACACAAAATACTCAATAGATATAAGCCTCAGCAAAGATGAACAAAAAGCAGACACTTTCACCCTCGAAAACGGCGGCAGCGGAACAATATTTATTTCCTCAATAAATGTAGGAACAAATATTTTAAACAACTGCGACGACCATGAACGCTACATTATTCAAATAATAAAATCCTCAACCCCCGATGCCCCGCAGCTCGACTACGACAGCTCAAAAGTCCTGAATCAGGCAACGGCAAATATGACAAGCGACATAATTTTCGCCAAAGATTTCGGGCTCTGCACAACCAACACAACAAACGACAGCCTCGAAATCCGCGGCCTGCAAGATACCTTCGGCGAATGGGCAAACTTCGTAACAAATTCCGACAAATCTTTCACTTTCGTTGAAAATTCAAGCTACATCCTCTCAAAAGATGTGGAAAAAATCTATGGCGAAAATATCTCCATAACCGGAAACAACAGCACTTTCGACGCAAACAACAAAAACTTCCTGACCGAAGTCGACGCAACCCAAAATATAACAATAACAGACCTCACAATAAATAATTCCGTAAACCCAACCCAAAACAACGGAACCCTCAACCTCCACAACATAACTACAACAAAAGACTTTATAAACGAAAATAATCTCAATATCTCCGGCTCAACCACCCTCGGCGCCCTCACAAACAACGCCCAAACAACTTTCAACGGCGACCTTTTAACCATCACAAATTTAACAAATAACCAAACAATAACCGCAAATGGCAACATCCAGGCACAATCAACAACAAATAACAACAATATTTCCATCTCCGGCTCCCTCAACAGCCAAAATGTAACAAATAACCCCGATTCCCTGCTTACAATCGGCGGCAATCTCTACTCGGAAAACCTCCAAAACGATGGAATTCTCCAAATAGATAAAAATACCTCAATAACAGACTCCCTCACCAACAACACCACCGGAGAAATAACAATCCTCGGCGATACTTCAACAAAAAATCTCCAAAACTCCGGCACCCTATCCATCTCAGGCTCCCTCTCCGCAACAGAAACCCTCACCAACAACACCACAGGCGAAATAACAATCCTCGGCGATACTTTAGCAAAAAATCTCCAAAACTCCGGCTCCCTCACAATAACCGGCGCCCTCTACAACTCAGAAACCCTCACTAACAACAACACCCTGACCATATCCGGCTCAACTTACACCAAAAACTTCACAAATACCGGCTCCGCCTCCATTCAAGGCACCCTCGAAGCTGAAGAAATTTCTAACAACAACACCCTCGAAACAAATTCTAACATAATAGTCAATAATACCTTAACAAATACCGGCTCCCTCACCACAGCCGGCTCCCTCAGCACCAAAGAATTAACAAACGAAGAATCAATCTCCGTTTCTCAAAATCTAATCGCCCAAAACCTTACAAATAACAAAAATATAAATGTAAATGAAAACCTCTCAATCTCCGAAAAATTAACCAACAACGGAACCCTCAACGCTCAAGGCTCCGCCTCCGTCGATGAAATAATAAACGCCGGCGAAATAACCCTCGGCAACAATTCAACCCCCTCAACTATAATAATAAACAAAACAACAAATACCGGCTCCCTCTCCCTCAATAACGCCCAAATAACCCTAAATACCATAACATCCGAAACCTCAGGCACCCTCAATATCTCAAACTCCACACTGGCAAATACAGGAAAAATAGAAAACCAAAATATAACAACAACAAATAGCACAATAAATATCCAAAACCCCTATACCCTGGTAAATAACAGCCTCACAATGACCGAAAGCACCCTCAACCTCGGCGCCCTGACCCTCTCCCCGCTCCACTTCACAAATCTGGAGCTCAACGAAAATTCAACAATAAACATCCCCTCCTCCCAGGTGGATTTCACCTCAAATACCATGGGCAGATTAACAGCAGACCAGTTCCAAACCACCGGCTCCCCCTCAACAATAAACCTGAACGCAATCCATACCCTCAACCTCCCCGATAGGCACGCAACAGTAATAAAAATCCCCTTCGCCGATACCTCCTTCTCAAATAACGTCAAATACCACGGCCAATCTACCGTCTATGGCCAAATCTTCCAGTACGGAGTAACCTACGACTATAAATCCGGAAACATGTACTTCGTCCGCGGAGGCCAATATAACCCCGATACCGGAAATATAGACGCCTCAACAAACCCCAGCGATATCTTCGACCCCTCAATCCTCACAGCTCCCGTAACAGCTCAGGCCGGAGCTACCGCAACCATAAACCAAAACCTCAACTACGCCTTCCAACACTCGGATAACTTCATGCTAATGCCCGCACATATCCGCTTATCTGAAATAAAAAGAAACAAATACGCAATAATAGGCGATCAGTACCTCCGACCCCGCCAAGAAGCCAGCATGTGGTACAAACCCTACGCCAGCTTTGAAAGCACCGCCCTCACAAATGGCCCCAAAGTCCACTCAACCCTCTACGGCTCAATAATAGGCGTCGATTCCTCCGTAAAAGAACTAAAATACGGCTGAGCCTCCGCTCTCACCGGCTACCTCAGCTACAACGGCGCAAGCCTCAAATATAAAGGCATAAACTCCATCCAAAACGGCGCAATCCTCGGCTCAACCCTCACCCTCTACCGCGGAAACTTCTTCAACGCAACAACAGTAAATACCGGTACAATAGTAGCCGAAAATACCACAATGTACGGCCACGAAACCCCCGTAATGCTCCTCGCCGGCATTGCCAACAAAACCGGCTACAACCTCGAAATGAAAAATGGAAAAATAATCCTCCAACCAAACCTCCTAATCGCCTATTCCTACATAAATACGTTTACATACCGAAACGCCGCCGGAATAACCATAAACGCCGACCCCCTCAACAATATCCAAATTTCCCCCGGAATAAAATTAATAGCTAACACCAAAACCGGCTGGCAGCCTTATTTTACAGTAAACATGGTCTGGAACACCCTCAACAAACAAAAAGTAACAGTAGAAAATATCCAACTCCCCCAAATGTCCATAGAACCCTACGTCCAATACGGCCTGGGGCTGCAAAAAACATACAAAGAAACTTTCATAGCCTTCGGTCAGGCCCTTGTGCAGCAAGGAGGGCGCAACGGCGTGTCTTTGAATGTAGGTTTGAGATGGACAATAGGCAAAAATCCCGCACATCGCAGCGAGGAGATTGAGAAAGTGGAAAAAAATGATGAAAACATAATAAAAGCAGTGGACAAGGCATTTATTCAGGAAACAAATTCCCCTGACGGGCGCATAATTCCTGCCTCCCGCAAAGAAATAACCCCTCAAAAGCAAATTCCGCAGTCAAAAGAGAAAATATCTCCGAAAAAATCCGTTTCCACTGACATATTTCAGCAGCTTTACGGCGAATAGCTGCTTTATGATTACCCATTAGGGTAGAGTTTGCCTTTTTTCGGGTAATCTTTTTTAATATTTTCGCTTGTAATTTGTTTTTCTGTTACAATCATGGGCAAGAAGAGAATTAAAGACAGGGGCTTTATTTATGAGAAATAAAAAATTAATGTTTTGGGCAATAATCCTGCTTGTTATTGCAGCAGGTTTTATCATTTGGAAAAAGCCTACAAAACTGGGTCTTGACCTCGTCGGAGGTTCAAGATTGGTGCTTGAAGCGCAAAAAACTGCAAATATTGCTAAAATTACACCTGATATGATGGACAGCTTGCAGTATGCGATTGAAAACCGCGTAAACGCAATGGGTGTGTCGGAAACTACCGTTCAAAAAGCGGGTGATAACCGCCTTATCGTGGAGATTCCGAGCATTTCTGACCCTGCAAAGGCAAAAGAATTCCTCGGCGAAACCGCTGATTTGGAATTTAAACGCCCTGTTGAGGCTTTTAATGGCACGCAAAGCTGGGCTTCTACCGGACTTACCGGTAAAGATGTCCAAAAAGCGCTGGTTTCAACAAGTTCAGGTGGACAATGGGTTGTTTCTCTTGAGTTTAAGCCCTCCGGAGCTAAAAAATTCGGTCAATTAACGCAGGAACTCGTCGGAAAACCGATGGCAATCTTTTTTAACGGCGAATTAACCTCTGCTCCGGTTATTCAGGAGCCCATTCTCGGCGGAAACGCACAAATTTCGGGCGGGGACAACGGTTTTGCTTATGAAGAAGCTAAAAAAATGGTTGACCTTTTGAATGCGGGCGCTCTGCCTGTTCCGGCAAAAATCATTGAAGAAAGTTTGGTCGGCCCGACGTTAGGTGCGGACAGCCTCGACAAAAGTAAAACTGCGGGGATTATCGGCATAAGCGTTGTTATGCTGTTTATGCTTGTTTATTACCGCTTGCCCGGTTTTATTGCTGACCTTGCGCTGATGATTTACGGCGTGCTGGTTTTTGCGATTTTCAACATTATTCCCGTAACCCTTACGCTCGCAGGCATTGCTGGTTTTATTCTGAGTATTGGTATGGCCGTTGATGCGAATATTTTGATTTTTGAAAGAACAAAAGAAGAACTTAAAGCCGGAAGAACCCTCTTTACTGCGATAAATGCGGGTTTTGACCGTGCATTCACAAGTATTTTCGACTCAAATATGACAACAATAATCACCTGCGTAATCCTTTATTTCCTTGGAACAAGCATTATTAAAGGATTTGCGCTGACACTGGTTATCGGTGTTCTTGTAAGTATGTTTACGGCGATTACCGTAACCAAAAACTTTATGCACCTTATGTTTGGCGCAGGACAGCTTAAACATCCGGGCTGGTTTGGCATAAAAGAAAGCGAAATCGGTCATGCTTACGAAGCAACCGAAACAAAACGCGAAAAAGCTAAATTCGGAGTTTTGGACTAGGCCTTTAGCTGCGCTCTCACGTTAAGAGAGTGAAAAAAAGAAAAATCATAGGAGAAAATTATAATGAGTGAAACGATTTTACACCATAAAAAAATAATAGACGTTGTAAAATACAGATGGGTCTGGTTCGGGCTGTCATTGCTGTTGATTGTGCCCGGATTGGTTGCAATGATTTATTCAGTGATGACTTATCCGTCGCATTTGCCTGTAAAAGTCGGTATTGACTTTACCGGAGGCACAATTTCACAGTATGCAGTGCAAAAAGATGTTCCGAACTCTGAAATTGAGGTTTTGAGAAAAAATCTTGAAAACGGCGGCATTGAAAGCCCTGTAATTCAGGTTTTGCGTCCGAGCAGCGCTATTTCTAACGACAATTCCGCTGAAAAAATCGGAACTTTGATTTCCGTAAGAACCGCATTTCAGAGCAACGACCAGCAATCCGAACAAAAAATTGCTAATGTAATAAAAAAAGACTATCCTGACGCAAAACTCGTGCAGGTAAGCTCAATCGGGCCTACTCTGGGCAGCGAGTTGTTCAAAAATTCAATGCTGGCGCTTGCTTTAGCGTTTCTGGGTATTGTTGCTTATTTGACAATAAGATTTCAGCTTGATTATGCGGTGATTGCGCTCATTTCGCTTGCGCATGACGCGTTTTTTGTTCTCGGATTCTTCTCGATTCTGGGGATATTCTTTGATGTTCACATTGACGCGATGTTTATCACGGCTGTGCTTACTGTTATCGGGTTTTCAAACCATGATACAATCGTTGTGTTCGACAGAATCCGTGAAAATTGCAGATTTTTTGCTAAAAAAGCAACTTTCCCTGAAATCGTCAATGCCAGCGTAAACCAGACCCTTGCCAGAAGTATAAACACTTCCCTGACAACCTTAATCACGCTCGGCGCGCTTTATCTTTTCGGCGGAGAAACCACAAAAGAGTTCGTTCTGGCGATGATTGTCGGTATTGCAATCGGTACTTACTCCAGTATCTTCTTTGCGAGCACGCTTCTTGACTGGTGGAGAGAAAAACAGGATTCTAAGAAAACAACGGTGCCAATAAGAGAAAAAGCAGGGGTGTAAGTCCTTGACACAGCTATCTCTGGCACAATTTGTTTCACAAACAAGAGAAAAGCTCGGGCTTTCGCAGTCCGGGCTTGCTAAAAAATGCTCTCTGCCGCTTGAAACCATTGAGGAAATTGAAGCAGGGAGGGAACTTTTTCTTGCATCAACAATAAGGCAAAAACTCGCAAAAGGGCTGAAATTAATGCCTAAAGAGATAAAACCTTATGAAAAACATCCTGATTTGTCGCTTTTGCCGGAAACAGAGCAGATAATATTTTTAAAACAAAAAATTCTTGAGCATGATATCGAGGATATTGAGTGCCCTGTCTGCGGTTCGCGTCTCATAACGCGTATTGCGAAGATGTATGATCTTGAGGACAACCTGATTCTTGTTCCAAAGGCCCGTTGCGAAAAATGTCCTTTCCAGATTAGAGGCTGATTTCCTCCTTTTACATGATGTGCGGGCGGGCCATGCCGTAACATCATGTTCTTGACAAGGAAGGAGGTTAATACCATGGTATCAGGCATTGGTTCGGCTATGTCCGTGCAAAGTCTGCTTTCAAGCGAGCTTATGAACATGGGCTCATCGGTGCAGGGCAGTTCACAGGCAAGTGATTCTGCTACGTACTCGGCTATTTCTGACAGTCTTCAATCTACGGATGAAGCTCAGACTGCCTCTGCTTCTTCATCATCAGGAAGCTCTGAAAGCTCTTCGTCAAGTGAAATGGACTTGAACGGGGACGGAAAAGTTACTTTTGATGAAATAATTCAGTATATGCAAATGCAAATGCTGAATGAGCTGGCAGAAGGCTTGGAGGAGGAATCAAACAATATGGATGATTCGCAAAAAAGCAACGACGCGTTTGAAACAATCAAGTCCAAAGAGGGCTTAAACGCCTATTCAAAGGTCGGGAATGTTTCGGGCTCGCTCGATTTGCAATTATAGGGATATAGGGGTGGAAAACCTTGTGTTTTCCGCCCTTTTTAACGTTTTAAATGGGTTATTCAACGACTATTTCAGTTTCGTTGCGGTATGTGACCATCCCGCCCTTTTGCGCGGGCGGTTTTTTAAGATATTTTCGTTTTGTGTAAATTACCGGCACTTTTCCCGAATTTTTTGCGCTTGAAAATTCTTTTGCAATTTCTGCTGCCCTCAAAAGCACCTTATCCGGCGGTTCTTTGTCCTGAACTTTTATCAAAATATGCGCACCGGGCACGTTGAGCGCGTGAAACCACAAATCTTCCGGTGAAGAAATTTTTGAAAAAATAAAATCGTTCTGTTTGTTGTTTTTTCCTACATAAACGTTAAATCCATTGATATCAAGCTTTTGAACGGTAGTTTGTTTTTCTTTTTTCTTGGATTTTTCATCTTTTTTCGCCGGAATTATTTCCTCTTCAATTTCTTCAAGCTCTGCCATGCTCTGCGCAAGCTCAATTGAAAACATCAGCTCTTCAAAATATTCGATTTCGCCCTGAGCCTTTTGCGCAAGCTCCTCAGCTATCTGATAGGCCTTTTTTGCCTTGTTGTATCGCGCATAGTACCTGTTTGCGTTTTCAACCGGTGAAATATTCTCATCAAGCTCGATTTCGACCTGATTTTCCCCCTCAAAATCGCTCAAAACAACAATTTTCTCCCCTTTTTTCAGATTGTAAAGGTTCGCCATAATAAGGTCGGCTTTGAGCCTGTATTTTTCGGCTTTTTCTTTGTTTGCAGCCTCTTTTTGGAGATTTTTGAAACTGTTTTTCAGCCTTTTGAGCTCCTTTTGAACAGCTGCGCAAAGTGTTGCTTTCAGGTTTTTGAGGTTGAATTTTTCCTGATGATAAGCAAAATAATCGTCAATCAAGGCGTTTATTTCGGTGTATTTTCTTGCTTCGGGCGATTCAAAGGGCGAAAAATATTCAAAATCCCTGCTTATGAAGTAATTTTCCGGCGGATTTTCAAAAAATTCGTGCAATGCGGCAAAAAGCTTCAACATTTCTTCTTCTTTTAACGAATCTGCTGCAGAATCCCCGTTTATCCCGATTTTTTCGGCAATTTGTCCTGCCAGAATTTGCGTCAGCCCGAAAAAGTTCTCCGCTAAAACTTTTTTAAGCGGATTCGGGCTTTTTTTGAAAATCTTTTTAAAAGAATCCGAGCGCGTTCTCAAAAGCTCGCGTTTGTCCTGTTTGGGCGGGTAAATGTAGGGCAAACCGCCCGCAAGTTCCCTTTCTTTGCTTTTTTCTGAGCCGATATTGTGCGCGCAGCCGAGAATTATGTTGTTATCTGTGTTGTAAAGCACAATATTGCTGTGTTTGCCCATAAGCTCGATACTGAGGCATTCTTCGACCTTTGCTCCGATTTCGTCGTAGTTTTCAAAGAAAAGTTCGATTATTCGTTCGTTTTCGGGCTTGTTTATACGCACAATTTTTGCGCCTTCCATGTGTTTTCTCAAAAGCATGCAAAACATCGGAGGCTGGGCGGGGATTTTCAGGTTTCTTTTTGCCTCGTTTTCCTTGTTCATCAAGGCTGCGTGGTGAAACCGGGGGTGGATGTTTATGTAGAATTTTTTTGATTCAAAATTCGAGCGCAAATGCAAAATCAGCTCTTTTCTGGTCGGCTGCTGGATTTTTTGTACTTTTGCCCCCTCAAAAAAAGCCCTGTTTTCCTCCACAAATGCCTCTGCCAGAAGCGAATCAATGCTAATCACGCTGTCATCCCTTTCAGTTCAAAAATTTTGATTTTTTCATCTGAATTTTTAATGCGAATTTGACCTGCGGGAACCGTGTAGGCCGGTTTGTCCAGATTTTTAAGGCTTTCTTCCGTGACGAGAATTTTTTTATCAAATTCTATGCCTACGTTTTCGATTTTTTCAATTATATCAACCGTATCGCCCAGAAGCGTGAAATCCGAAACATCGCGCGAGCCGATTTGCCCGATTAGCGCCGTTCCTGTGTTTATGGCGATTTTTACGTCAATAAAAATGTTTTTTTCTTCTTCCGGAGCACAAAGCTCTTCTAAAAATTCTTTATTGAATTTTTTGATAGCTTTTTTTATTTCCAGCGCGGCATGCAGGGCGTTTTCCGTGTCTTTTCGGCTGTGAATCGGGTATCCCCAGTAAACAAGCACCGAATTTCCCACAAAACGGTTGATTGTGCCGTTATATTTGAAAATAATATTTTCTATTGTGCCAAAAGCCCTGTTTATCAGCTCAATATAGTCCTCGGGTCTGATTACGTCGGAGATTTCTATGTTGTTGAAAATATTGCACGACATTATCGTAACTTTTTGAAGCCCGGCCTTGAGATTTAGCTTGTGAGGCTTGTTAATCAGCTGTTTCAGGACTTTTTCTGATACAAGATTGCCGAAGATTTTTTCGATTTTCTTTCTTTTCTTGAATTCGTGATGAACCTTTAAAATATACGTCAAAATTAGCGTTATGCCCATACAATAAAGCGGCAGCGCCATATCAAGAATCAAATGGAACCTCGGGTGGCAAAATAGCACAATCGAAAGCCAGCAATAAATCAAAACCAGCAAAAACGAGTTCATAAACGCAAGAAGCATGTTGGTCGCAATCACAATAACAAAAATTATCGCCGCGCAGAAAAACGCAGTGAGCAAAATCGTCTTCAGCGGCGAAAGATGCTTTGCAAATGCGCGTTTTTTCACGGTTGTGATGTCGCCGTCGTTGATGTAGTTGTCAATTATCGTTGCTTTAATCTGCGCATCGGGCAAATCCTGTGCTGCGGGCGTGTTGTGGGTTTCTGTGCCGGTTTGGGTTTGCGCAATGAGGATTATTTTGTCTTTGAAGAAATCCAGCGGAATCTGCCTGTTGTCGTATTCAAAATACCTTGTTCCGCGCACCATACTCAGCAGAATTGCGTTAATCGGGATGTCAGTGTATGTATTGTCGCTTCCGTGCCAGTTTATGAGCACCTGCCCGTGTTCGTTGACGGGGATTTTGTGGTTTTTGAGGAGAAAAGCGTTGTTTTCAAACGACAATTTGTCGCTTTCTGCGTATTTTATCAGTGCTGCGAGCGGAATTGAGGGGAGATAATAGCTTTTGTTGCCTTTTATTAGCTTATAAACCGGCTGTGAGTATTTTATAATGCCGTTATTGCCGTCAGCTTGAAGATTTGTGACCGCCATTGTCGTGTTTCTTGTAAAAATGTCCGGAATCGGCGTGTGGGAGTAGTAGGAGATGTTGTTGTCCAGTTTCTGGTCGGGAATATCAAGATTCAGTGGTTTTCTTGCCGGATAGTATGGATTGTCGAAGTTGTCCAGGATTTTAGCCGAAACCATGTTGTTTGTTGCTTCGTAAGGCGTGCGCAGAGCGGTTGCGAGGATGATATTGTTGTATCCCCAGAGCGTGTTCGACAAAATTATATCCGCCGAGGACTGGTTCAGCGCCAAATCTTCGTAATTTGAGAAATTTAAATCAACGATAATCATTTTCGGGTCGCGGCGCTCAAGGAAATTGATTACATCAGCCCAAACTTTTCTCGACCACGGCCAGCGCGTAAGGTTTAGCTCGCTTGAGCGGGCTGCTTCGTACTGGGTGAGGTCGTTTATTGATAAAATTACGATATTTTCGTCCGCTGGTTTGAATTTGTGGCTAAAAAGCCCGCTGTCAGTGCTCAAAGACGCTCTGAAATCAATCAGCCTGTTTTCAACTCTGTTAAAAATATCTTTGAATACGTATGCAAAAATTATTGCAAGAATCACCAGAATTAGCGTTATAACGGCTTTTAGCCTGTTTATTTTCTTAAAATTAAAGTCCATATCATTATCCCGTTCTTGTTGTTTTTAATTATATGTAAAAAATCTGCCGAATGGAAATTATAAGCGGTTTTTGATTGAGAAACATTAAGTCGGAATATGTAAAAAAATGTAACAATACCACCCGCAGAATGTTAGAAACCACCAAAAACTGGGCATTAAGTAAATAGAAGGGTGTAAAACTAGCTCAAAATCCACCTGCTACCTTTCTTCTTTGTTTACTCCTCTTAAATAACGAGGTTATAGATTATGAAAAAGCATTTAAATAAAACGCTGAAAACCCTTGTGTGTAAAGCGATTTCGCCCATGGGGGGGGGGGGGCTGGCAGAAATATGTGTATTAAAAGATATGCTGGTTATAAAAACTTTTTCACCTTAGTTTTGTCTTTATTTTTTACGCTATCTCCGGTTTATGCTGCGGGGGCTTCTGCTGATTCTACAGAACTTCTTGTTCCCACCCTGGATTCTCTTGCCGGCAAACCCATAGCCGGTAGCAATCCGCAGGAATTTTACCCCGACAACCTCAAATCTGCCTATTTTCTCACAGAAACCTCCGGCACGGGCGAAAATATAATTAAAAAATACATAATAAATGAAGATGGTACAGCGGCTGCCCAAAACTATCTCATTTCCTTTAGAAATAATGATTTTGGAACCGGAGATGGCAAGAAGTATTTTAAATGGGACACAACAGACGGCGCAAAACTGGTTTCAACAGATGCTGCCGGAGCCCAAATTACAGTAAATTATGATACTGCGAACTCCCACACCTACACTGAAATAACTTCTGATTCTTCTGCTTCATCGATACAGGGAGGAAGTTTCATCGGGCTGTATAAAAATGCCGCAAAAGTTTACGGCGGGGCCTTTAATGTGGGTGCAAATGCAGCTTATGGCAATATAACTGCGGATTTTATAGATAATTACGTTTCCGGAACCTCCAGCGGCTCAAACACGCAGGGAGGTGCTGTTTATGTTAATAGCAATGGCTATATTGCATCTATAAACGGCAATTTCGTAGGAAACTATGCTGTAACCGGCAGTGCTGCATATTCTTATGCTTATGGGGGCGCAATTTATTCAATAGGCACTATTGATAGTATCAATGGAAATTTTATAAACAATTACGTTTCTTCTGCTGCAAATTCCAGCGGTGTAGAGGGCGGTGCAATTAGAATTGGCGGAACAATAAAGAATTTATCTGCGAATTTCATAGGCAATTATGCTTCTGCTCCGTCAGGCAAGGCTTATGGCGGCGCGATATATAATACTTATGGAACTGTTGAAAATTTAGTTGGCGGCTTTGTCAACAATTATGTTTATTCGAATGGTTCTTCTTCCCTTACTACCGGAGGCGGTGCAATTTATAATTACCATGGCACTTTTGAGAAAATTGCTGCTGACTTTGTCGGTAATTATGCCGTCGCAAAGGACGGTTACGCGCAGGGTGGTGCGATTCATAACAATATGGGGACTTTTGCTAATATTTCCGGCGATTTTATCCGCAATTATGCTAAAACCCAAACCGCTAACGCTCAAGGCGGTGCTGTCTATAATGCAGGCGCTATAAATTCAATAACAGGTGATTTTATTGAAAATAAGTTATCAATCAGCAATGGCAGTAGTTATGTTTCTGCTTCCGGAGGCGCAATTTACAACAATTTCGGCACCTACAAAATGAGCTATGCCGACAAAGGCATTATTGATACGATTACAGCGGATTTTATTAACAATAGCATTGAAACAACAGGATATGGCTATGGCGGTGCGATTTATAATGCCGGAATAATCAAAAACATAAACGGAAATTTCGCAGGCAACTATATTTCAGCGAGCAGCGCCCGCGGCGGTGCAATTTACAATGAAGGAACTATTGAAAAAATTACAGGCGCATTCATAGAAAATACCGCAACAGGCAGCCCACGAGGCGGTGCGATTCATAATGCAAGTAAAATCATTGATATTGATGCTTCGTTTACAGGGAATTATTTATCCGGCGAGGGTGGTGCAATTTATAATTCCGGCACTATTACAAATTTATCCGGTGATTTCATAGCAAACCACTCTGACGGCGATTACGGCGGCGCAATTTACAATGATGGCGGTACGATTACCAGCATATCAGGCAATTTTAGAGAAAATTATGCTTCTGATTCCGGAGGGAATGCCTATGGAGGTGCGATTTATAATTATGACGGCGAAATTACAAGTATAAAAGGTGATTTCACACAAAATTATGTCTTAACACAGGATGATGACAAGTCTTTCGGCGGTGCTATCTATAACAGTGCGACAATCGGCAGTATAGAAGCTGATTTCAATGGAAATTCTGCAGTTTGTCTTGATGACGATAATGCAAATGGCGGTGCTATTTACAATGAGGCAATGATTACAACTATAAAAGGAAATTTTGCCGGAAATTATGTATCTTCTGTTGATGATGACGCTTTTGGCGGTGCAATATATAATTCCGGCGAAATCACTGATATTAGCGGAACATTTACAGAAAATTATGCCGTTGTTGAAGGCGAGGACGCAAATGGCGGCGCAATACATAACACAAACACAATAACCAATATTAATGGTGTATTTAAAGGAAACTACGCATTTTCAGAAGAAGAAGACGGGTCGGGCGGTGCAATTTTTAATGACGGCAATATCTCCGGTTATTTAAAAGGCAGCTTTGAGGGAAATCATGCCACTAAAGGCGGTGCTGTTTATAATATTGATACAATAAATTCAATAACTGCGGATTTTGTGGATAATTTCTGTTATGATGCAGATGAAACAGTAAAAGGCGGTGCGATTTACCATCACGGCACTATCGGTTATTTGCAAGGGAATTTTGAAGAAAATTATATTTCTTCTGATTCCGGAACAGCTTATGGCGGTGCTATTTTTATTAATTATGGTTCAGAAATCAACATAGTTAATTCTAATTTTATAAACAATCATGCAAGTTCTAATAATCAAGCATTTGGCGGTGCAATTCACAGTGATTGTTCGGATGTTACTATTGTTGCCGATGCAGGTACAAGCCTTTTTTCCGGAAATTATACATCGGTAAACGGTAAAATAGTTCAAAACGCAATATATATGTTGTGTGAGGCGCCTACATACCCCGATCAGGTAATCGACGAACGTTATACCCTTACTCTCGAGGCAAAAAATAACGGTGTTATCCGTTTTGATGACCAGATTGCCGGAGGTGCATTCAAACTTACCCTGACTCAATTCCCTGACGGCGGCATAATGGTTTCAGGCGATAGAATATATATTGATGACCCCGAATACGCATTCACTCTGGCCTTAACCGGCGATGGCACCGGTACAATCAGCCTCTACAATGATGTAATCAACGCAAACGTTACCGCAGAAAACGTAACAGTGGATTTTGCAAACAACGCTCCCCTTGATTATGAATTTGTTTCACTTTCCAGCCAAAATAGCGCAAAATACAACATTGATGTTGACCTTTCCACCGGAAAGGCAGATACAATCACTACAGAAAAAAATTCTTCGGGTATTGTTACATTAAATATAATAAATTTCATCGGTTCTGCTGAGGGGCACAAAACTTTCCAAATTCTGCACACTCAGGATTCAAATCTGCAACTTGCTCTGGGCGAAAATATCCACATTGCGGAAAATATCCTCGAAACCCTCACAGATACCGTCTATAACACAGATATTTTCGCCCAGGAAGGCGGCATAAACCTCACCACGACTTCGACTACAAACGATTCAATTATTGTCTATAAAGATAAAATCTATGACACCCTCAACATCATTACAGCAAAAAATTCTGCTAATCCGAGAAATTTTATCTTTAACTCAGCCGACAACTACATCCTCTCCCAAAACCTCGAAACCGCCACAGCCGGAACCTTGAATATCTCCGGCATAAATAACAATATATCCACCATAAACGCCAACAACCACTCAATGTTCGAGCTGGCAAATAAAACAACACTCAATATCTCAAATACAACAATCAAAAACGCTTCATCAGCAACAAACGGCTCTGTTATAAACGCCTCCAACCCCGACTCTGAGATAAATATCTCAAACTCCTCCTTCGTCAACAATTCCTCTGACGGAATAGGCGGCGCAATTTACTCAAAAACTAATATCCAAATCTCCGCAAATAACTCCTACTCAAACTTCTCCTCAAACACCGCAAACGGCGAGTCCAAAGCAATATACCTCGACGCAACAGACAAAACCCTCACCCTTAACGCTACAAACAACGGCTCAATAAATTTTGATGACCAAATTAACGGACAAGACGGTTACAAAATAGCCCTGAACGGCGATTCAACCGGAAAAATATCCCTGAATAACTCTGTAAACAAAGCTAACGTTACTATGGACAACATCACCCTCTCAATGAAAGAGGATACTTTCAAAAATGCAGATGTGACAATGAATTCAGGCACACTCGCCTTGCAAAACAACATTGCAGAAACCTACTCATTTAACACCCTGAATCTCAACGGAAACATTAGCCTTTCTCCCGATGTTGACCTCGAAAACGAAAAAATGGACAGGCTTCAGGCTCAAAATTATACTTCTACCCAAAACGCCCCCATTAACATCCCCTCCCTCAACCTCATTTCCCAATCTAACAAAGAATCCCTCTCAATCTTCTTCGCTGACCCCGAAATAGCCGGAAAAGTCAACTATACCGGTTCATCCACAGCTTATACACCAATTTATGTCTATAATGTCGGTTATGACGCTTCAAACGGCTCATTTACTTTCCAAAGAGGCGAAAATAACCCCGCGGTATTGCCCGCACCCGTTACCATGCAGGCAGGTGCTTTCACACAACAAACCCAAACCGTCCACTACGCCTTTCAACACGCCGAAACATTCATGAATATACCGTACCTTGAACGTATATCAATGATTAATGCCAATAAATACGCGCTCTCACCAACAGGTGACGCCACTGATGTCGGGAATTTCTCACCCATTTTTACAAAAACAGAAGATGAAGCTTTCTGGGTAAAACCCTACTCCTCTTTCGAATCAATCCCCCTCAAAAACGGCCCTAAAGTCAGCAATATAAACTATGGTACATTAATCGGACACGACTCAAAGCTCGAAACAGTTAAATACGGCTTTGAACGGGTTCTGACAGCTTATATAGGCTACAACGGCGCCTCCCAAAGATATCAGGGAATTGATACTTACCAGAATGGCGGCCTCCTCGGCGGTACTGCAACTTTCTATAAAGGAAATTTCTTCAACGCTACAACCGCGACCGTCGGTTCAACAGTCGGCTCAACCTCCTCCATGTACGGACACGAAAACTACACCATGCTTATCGCAGGTATAGCTAACAAAGCCGGCTACAACTTTGAATTCGCCAAAGGAAAATTTATTGTACAACCCAGCCTGCTCCTTTCCTACACCTTTGTGAATACTTTCGACTTCACAAACGCTGCCGGATTGAGAATTAAATCAGACCCCTTGAATGCAATCCAAATCGCACCCGGAATTAAATTTATCGGCAATACAAAATCCGGCTGGCAGCCTTATCTGGCCGTAAACATGGTCTGGAATATCCTCGATGAATCAAAAGTTACAGCAAATGACACCCGCCTGCCTGAAATGTCCATCGACCCCTATATTGAATACGGCGTTGGTGTTCAAAAGCGCTGGGCTGAAAGCTATACGGCTTATATTCAGGCGATGATTCACTCAGGAGGCAGAAACGGTGTTTCCCTCACAGGCGGTCTAAGATGGAAAGTAGGTAAAAAGAAATAAAAAAATAAATCCATAAACCTCAACCCCCACTGTAAATACAATGGGGCTTTTCTTTGTTCCTGTCCCAGCTTTCCCCTGGAGCCAGCCCTCACCCGCCCGCCCATTCCCGCCATTGGCGGGGCGGGCACCCTCTCCCATCGGAGAGGGAAGACCGCAACCCCCAAGAATCTCCCTCCCCGCTCTTCGTGCCGAGCCTGCGCAAAGCAAGAAACGGGGCTGTGCCCCTAAACAACCGCGCTCAATGTGAAAAAACCGCATGAATCTCTCGCCCCAAGGCAAACCGCACCCGCCGTGTGACGGGGCTGTGCCCCTAAACAACCACGCTCAATGTGAAAAACAAATTTATATACGGCACGGAGATACTTCGTATCTCACTTAGCCTGCCTCCATCCGAAACGATACTTAATCGTTTCGCAAGGAGTCCTTGCCCTATATAAAAAACTAATTTTGGGGGAGGCTTCTGAGTTCGATATCTTTGAGGGGTTCTTCTTCTTCCTGAGGATGGGTGAAAACTTCGGTTGTGGTGTAGTTTGTGTTGATGATGTCCAGACCCTGAAGCCTCATTTTTGCTTCTGTTTCGGACGGCTGGATTTTTATGGCGTTTTTGTAGTGATATTTTGCTCTTTTTACGTCGTCCATTTTTTCATAACAGATTCCGAGCATAAGATTTGTATTGTAATCAAGCCTGTACCCGTTGGAGTAGGCATCGCCGTAGTATTTTATTGCATCGTCAAAATCTCCGTCCTGAAAGAACGTTTTTCCCAGATAATAAAGCACTTTCGGGTTGGATTCGTTAAAATTCAGGGCAATAAACAGATTGTTTTTAGCTTTTCTGATATCGTTTTGAATCAGCGCAATTCTGGCCCTGCCAATAAGCGCGTCAGCGTTTGAGATATCGATTTTGTTGGACTGGTAATAAAAATATTTTGCTGCGTTCAAAAATCTGCCCTGATCGGTTTTGTCGGGGAGCTTTTCGTAATAATTGAGAATTTTGTCCCCGAGCCGTGCAAAATGTTCGGCATTTTCAGGCGGAGCGTCTTGAATAATGGTGGCTTTGTACGTATCTGCGAAAACCCGGGTTGAATTAAACAAAAGGAGCAGTATTAAAATAACAAAAGTTGATATGTTTTGTGCGTATTTCATATTTTTATTATATCATTATTTTTCCGGTGATATGGCAAAAAAAATTTTGTTGGGATTTTAATTATAATATAGGAAGAAGGAGAGTGTCATGGACATGAAAAAAACTCAATTTTCACCAAATTTCAAAGCCGGTTATGTATTAAAAGGCTCTTATGGTGATATCAAAAAGTTTGAAAATAAACTTTTGGGGGCATTTCAAACTACTGTAGAAAAACCTGTTATGATTAATGGCAAATCGTATTCAATGCCTGTTACAAAACTGAATGACAGCAAGAATTTTTACCTTTTGAACGACACATTCGTGACTGATGTGAAAACGAAAAAGGACGAAGTTGCGCGTTTGTTTGTAACCAACGATTCTGTAATGCCCTTGCTCAAGCATAGAATCGAACAAAAGCCATATAGCAATTTCAACAGAGTGCAGGCGGATGATATCGGGGCTGTTTTTGATAAAGCTGCAAAAAAATCAAACGAAGCGCTGAAATCACTTATAAATAGTACAAAAATGAAACTTTCCGGCGTTTTCAATAAAGAAGAAGCGGCAAAAGTAGCGATAATTGACGCAAAAGACGCACTAAAAGCCGCTGAGGAAAACAGATTCGATTTTGTAAACGGAAAAATCGGCTAATTTTAGCTAAATCAAGAATATTTTAAACGGGGCATAAATTTTTGTCCCGTTTTTCTTTGAAAATTCATCTTAATAAATCACAACAATACATATTATAACGCTGCTGAATTATGTTATAAATATATATGTGATTAGAGCAAAAAATTGACGAAAACAGGAGTAAAAAGTTGGAATTTGAGCCGGTCAGTTTTTACGTTTCGGCAATGCTGCTGCTGGGCAGTACAGCGGGGGTGATTTTTGCTCCGAGAATGTTTCTTGCGTTGATAAGCCTGTTTTTTGCTTTTTTCTTTACGGGCGTGATGTGTTTTATGCTCGGCGCGAAATTTATTGCGGGTTTTGTGTTTGTGCTGGGCGCTCTGGTGCTTTGTCCGGTGATTTTTCTGCTGATGAAGAAAATCAACCGCTGGAACCTCCCTCTGAAACTTTCAGGCGTGTTCAAAATCGTTGTGAGCGCTGTTGTGCTGGCGGTTTTCGGGGTGATTGCGTGTTTGTTTGTTAAAGAAGAATTCAGCAATTCACTGTTTAACATTTTTAATTTTGTAAATGAAAAATCTCAGGATACAATGACTTTTTCCGGGCATGTTTTCCCGCTTCATATTGTTTTGATTCTGACATTTGCTGCAATTATCGTTATACGCGGAATTTTGACTGCTTCAGCGGACGGGGAGGATGTAAATGATTGATTCTTTGCTGCAAATCGGACTTTTGCACTTTCTGGCGGTCGCAGGGCTGATGTTTTTGCTGGGGATTGCGGGCATAATTATCTCGAGAAATCTTTTGAGGATAATAATGTCAATGCTTCTCGTATCAATGTCTATAGTTATGAATTTTGCGGCTTTCGGGGCTTTTTGCGACGGGTCGTTTTTGAATGCAAATTTAATTTGTTTTTTCTTTGTTTTAATTTCGGCTGTGCAGATTGCTGTTGCTCTGGCGATATTTTTCAGAATCTACCAGTCAAACGAGTACCTTGATATTGAAAAGATTAAGGAGAATTAGGTGCGATTTTTTATTGATAATATAAATTTAATGCTGTTTTTGCCTGTTTTTGTATGCTTTATCGCAGCAGCAAACGGTTTGACCGCGAACAGGTTTGATAAAAAGCTTGTTTCTTCGTTGAGCCTGTTTGTTTCTGTAATCTGCCTTGTTTTTGCGGCTGCGGGGTTTGTTGATTCAATAGGAAACCCGGTTTCTATCGAGTCAAACCTGCTCTGGCTTTCAAGCGAGAGCGCAAATTTTTATCTGGGCACGCTTGTTGACCGGACATCGGTTATTTTTCTGCTTTTGAGCGCGGCTGTGGCGCTTTTGATACAGATTTTTGCTTATATGAAAATGTGCACGAACGTAAATTATAACAGGCTCGTTTTTTACCTCAATCTTTTTGCTTTCGGGCTTTTCGGGGTTTTTCTCGCGCCGAATATTCTTCAGGCGTATATTATGTGCGAGGTTACGGGCGCGGCTTCGTATTTGTTGATAAATTTCGATTTTTCCAACAGAAATGAATCACGCGCAGCAATAAAATCCTTTATTTTTAACAGAATAGGCGATTTGACGCTTCTTTTTTGTGTTTTGACCATACTTTATTTTTCAGTCACTTACAACCAGCTTTTTGACGCAAGAAGTCTGGCGTTTACAAATATGGATTCGATTGCGGCCAATGTAAATTCGCTGATGAGCGACCCGATTTATACAGCTTTTTGCTCGATTTTGATATTTGTTATAATTATGAAGTTTATGCAGGCGTTTATTTATATTACGTTTGAACAAACTGAGCGGACGCCGCTTTCCCGGGTGATTTTTACGCAAAACGCGTTAATTTTATTAATCGGAATTTACTTATTTTTGAGATTTGATGTTTTCTTTTTCAATCTTAGCCATAACTGGGTTTGGGCGGTATTTATAATTGCCTTTATCTTTGTGCTCATAGGCTTTGCAAACAGGGTTTTTGTTCCGCTGTGCAAAGTAGCTGCATGGTTTGAGAGATATATTGTCGATTCTGTAATCGGATTTGTTGAATTGTTCATGAGAGGCGCGTCATTTTTGTGCTGCCGGTTTCAGGCAGGGACTTTTCAGACGTATTTGATTTATTCTCTCATTGGTTTGATAACGATTTTTGTTTTTGTATTAGGATTTTACCTTTTAATGGTGAAAATATAAGGGAGGGGAAGAATGTTATCGTTAATATGGCTCATATTTGCACCGCTTATTGCCGCCGGCATTATACTTTTCCCTAAATTCCCGAATCATCAGGTAAAAGTAAGAAGATTTGCAAAATCCTTTGCCGCTTTGCATTTTATTTATTCGCTTTTGTTTTTGCTTTTCTTTGATACGGGCATGTACGGGATGTCTTTTGAAAAAGAGCTTACATTTTTCGGGATGACCTGGTTAAAAAGCCTCGGAATCAGCGCGAAGTTCGCTGTTGACGGCGTTGCGCTGCTTATGGTAATTTTAACCTCATTTGTTGTCCTGATAACGCTTGTTGTAAGCAAAATCCACATAAGGTCAAAACATAAGCTGTATTATTCAATGGTTTTTCTCTTTGAGGCAGCGCTTCTGGGGATATTTTGCGCAAAAGATATGTTTTTGTTCTTTGTTTTCTGGGAGCTTTCGTTGATTCCTCTGTATTTTCTGGTTTCCCAGTGGGGAAATTCGGAGGCGAGGGCTGCTGCGATGAGGTTTACGCTCGGCTCCTTTGCTGCAAACATGCTGATGTTTTTTGCAATGCTCATACTTTATTATTATAACTTTGCGGTGAGCAATGTGATGACCGCCAATATTGAATCCTTGAGTATGGACGAAAAAATCTACCCTTTGTGGTTCCAGATAATGGTATTTTCAGGATTTTTGGCTGCTTTTGCGATAAGGGTTCCTTTTGCGTTCCTGCATAGCTGGTTTCCGGATATACAAAGCAAAGCAGCGGCTCCTGTCAACATTCTAATCTCGGGAATCCTCCTCGGAACGGGTGTTTACGGGCTAATCAGGTTCAATATGCTTATTTTTCCGTCTATTTTCAGGATTTTTGCTCCTGTGCTTATGGTCTGGGGCGTTGTAAACCTTTTTTATGCCGGTGCTCTGGCCATTGCGCAGTCGGAAATTAAAAAAATCGTTTCTTATGCAAACATTGCAAGCTCCGGATTCGTTATGCTGGGGCTGGGGTCTTTGACCCAGATTGGTTTTAACGGGGCTGTTTTTATGACAATTTCTGCGGGGATAGTTTTTGCTGCGTTTTTTGTGCTTATTTCGTCTATCCAGTTCAGAACAAAAACGACTTATATCACTGCTTTGGGCGGGCTGGGTGAGGTTATGCCGAAATGTATGTATTTTGCGCTGATAATTTCTTTTTGTGCAATCGGGGTGCCGTTTTTGATGATGTTTGCGCCAAAACTCATGATTCTCACCGGAGCAATGATTTCAGAGCTGGAAAATGACCTGCTGGTGAAATTATGCGCAATTGCCGGAATGGCCGCTATTGCAATGTCTGCGGGGTATGTGCTTTATTTCTTTTACCGCGTATTTTGTTCGGTTCTGCTGGAACAGTGGAAAAAATTAAAGGATTTGGGGCCTCAGGAGGTCAGTGTTTTGTCGGCGTTGACTGCTGTTATTATTTATTTTGGCGTTTATCCGATGAGTATTGTCCGGATTTATCAGTCGGTCGCGGGAATTCTTCAGGATATATTGCAGGTTTGACAAGGATTTAGGTTGTATGGAAGTTTTGATAAAAGATATTGCGAATACTTATTTACCCGAGCTGGTTTTGATAATTTTCATAATGATTAATATGGCGGCTTCGGTTTTTTTGCACAAAAACATGTACAGAATCTCAAAAGGACTGACGATTGTGGGGATTGTGTGCGCAATTGCCGCAACTTTTTACCTTCCAATTTCCCCTGAAGATTCGTTTGCCTTCGGCGGAGCGTTTTTGTCTAACGTTTATACGTTATTTTTCAAAATTCTGATTTTGATAAGCGCATTTTTCCTTACGCTTTTGTCACGCAACATGGTGCGCTCAACAAGGGAGCTCGCGTTTGAATATTTTACGGTTTTTCTGTCCGGCGTGCTTTTTGCAATGTGCTGTGTCAGCGTTATGGATTTTGTGGGGCTTTTTGTCTGCCTGAGCGCGCTCGGGCTTAGCTGTTATCTGCTTTTGACCTATACAAAAAGCTCCAATGCAAGACAATTGAGTTTTGGCTATCTGGTAATCGGCGGGGTTGCGTCTTCGCTGTTTTTGCTGGGCTTGTCCTATCTTTACGGGCTTTGCGGGCAGTTTGGATTTGTTGATATAAGCAATTATTTTTCACAAAATCCCCCTCACGTGCTTTTGACGTTTGCGCTGATTTTGATGACTGTGACAATTCTCTTCAAACTCGGAATTGTGCCTTTTTCAAGCTGGCTTCCCGACACATTTCAAGGCGCCGGATACCCTATTGCCGCTTATATTTCGATGATTCCGCCGATTGCGTGCTTCGGGATTCTCGCAAGGCTGCTTTTGATAATGATGCCGTTCACGAATAGTTTAAGGCTCGTTTTTGCCTCAATTGCTGTTTTAACAATCATCTGCGGCTCGCTCTGTGCAATCCGCCAGTCGAATGTAAAACGGCTAATGGCGTACAGTATGAGCGTTCAATCGGGCATAATGCTGCTCGGGCTCTGCGTTTTTTCCGTTTACAGCCTTTCAAGCGTCCTTTTTTATCTCTTTTTCTACCTTTTTGCCAACATTGGCGCCTGGTCTGCAATTATCCTGTTTTATAATTCCTGCAAACTCGATGAAATCAACGATTTTAAGGGATTAATTTATCACCGCCCGTATTATGTAATTGCTTTTACCGTGATTCTGCTTTCACTCGCGGGAATTGCTCCGACCTGCGGCTTTGTTGCAAAATTGTTCGTTTTTTCGGCTGTTGCGCGCTCGGGTTTTGTGTTTTTGCCGTTCCTTGCGGTTGCGATGCTGGCTTCTGTCATAATGATTTTCGCTTACTGGAAAATAATCAGAGCAATGTTCCGGCGGGTCGAAAATTCCGTGGAAATAGACACAAATGTAATTTCCTCGAAATTTCTCCTTTATGCTTGCGCATTTGCGACGGTTTTATGCTGCATTTTTGCTGATAAAATCTTCGGACTCACCCAGCTGGTTTCTTATTATATGTAATTGTTTTTATTATAATTAAATAATTAGAAATTTAATAAAACTTTACAAAAAACACGAAAATTCTCATAAACACTGCGTCTGAAATAGGCTGGAAAATATTAAATATTTCCATAGTTTTAATAAACAATCATTACGGAAAATTGTAAAAATCGGCGAAAGTTTAATAAAATCAATGCAAAAAGCTTGTCAAAGATTTTTCAGCATGTACGATGGTATAACATGCGATTATAATACAACGAAAAAGAAGGTTTAATGGCTAAAGACGTAATAGAATTTGAAGGAAAAATACTGGAATCACTGCCGAATGCGATGTTTCGCGTAGAGCTTGAGAACGGACACGAGATTCTGGCACATATCTCCGGAAAAATTAGAAAAAACTTTATTAAAATTCTTCCGGGCGACAAAGTAAAGGTCGAAATGACCCCGTACGATTTAACCCGCGGCAGAATCACATACAGATTGAAATAAAAAGAAAGAAAAAAGGAAAATAAAATGAAAGTAAGAGCATCAGTTAAAAAAATGTGTAAAGACTGCAAAGTCATAAGAAGAAGAGGCAGAATTACAGTAATCTGCAAAAACCCCAAACATAAACAAAGACAGGGTTAATTCTTCTGTCCTCCTGGGCTTGTTTCAGGGGCTTGCCGGCTAAAAAAAGTATTAACCCTATCGCCGGAAAGAATTTCAAAGGAAAAACAATCAATTAAAATAAACAAGGAGAAAAAATGGCAAGATTAGCAGGGGTAGATTTGCCCCGTAACAAAAGAATGATAGTAGCGCTGACCTATATCTACGGAATAGGCCCCACACGCTCTGCTAAAATCCTCGAAGCCTGCGGAATTTCACAGGATTTGAGAACAGACGACCTTACCGATGATGATATTAAAAAACTCAGAAATGAGCTTTCTAACTACCACATCGAAGGCGACCTCAGAAGAGAAGAAACTCTGAACATTAAAAGACTTTCAGAAATCAACTCATACAGAGGAATGCGCCACAGACGCAAACTTCCTGCAAGAGGACAAAGAACAAAAACAAATGCAAGAACCAGACGCGGTAAAAAAACAGGCCCAATCGCTAAGAAGAAAACAGCGTAGCGGATTTTAGCGGATGCGGAGTCGAACGAAAGTGAGCGAGCATCCATGCGAAGGCGGGTGATGGAGCGAAATAAAGCCCAAAGGGATTTATGAAGCGGAATGCAAGACCGCCGGAGCGTTAATAATCCAAGACAACCCAGCCTGTTAAAAACAATAACAAATAGATAAAAGGAAATAAAAATGGCAAGACCAGTAAAAACTAAAAAGAAAGAAAAAAAGAATGTATTGCAAGGTGTCGTACACATTCAGTCCACCTTTAATAATACAATCGTAACTTCTTGCGATACGCAGGGTAATGCTGTTGCATGGGCATCAGCAGGTGCTTGCGGTTTCAAAGGCGCAAGAAAAGGCACACCGTTTGCAGCTCAATCAGCAGCAGCATTGGTTGCAAAAAAATCAGCAGATCAGGGTATGAAAAAAGTAGAAGTATATATCAAAGGTCCCGGATCAGGCAGAGAAACGGCTATCAGAGCAATTCAGGCAGCCGGACTCGAAATCACTTTGATTAAGGATGTTACTCCGATTCCACACAACGGATGCCGTCCTCCTAAGAAAAGAAGAGTGTAGCGGATTTTTTCGGGCACGAAGCTGCCTGTGCGAACAGGGACGGTGAAATGGAGTTTTGCCAGGCAAAACGAAATGGACAGAGGCCCTGAGAGCGGAAATAATCCAAGACCCAGAACAATTTCAAAAGAAAATTATAGAAAAAGAAAGAAAAAGGAGTCAAAATTGGCTAGATATACAGGACCTAGAAATAAATTATTCCGTAACTTCGGTGTTTCGGATTTATCTAACAGAAAGCTCGTTTCTTCAATGAGACAAAGTGCTTCAGGTCAGCACGGCGCAGTTCGCAAAAAGCTTTCTGACTATGCAATTCACTTGAATGAAAAGCAAAAAATCAGACTTACATACCTCGTAAGCGAAAAACAATTTGCAAAATACTACAGCGAAGCTGCAAGAAGAAAAGGCGTTACAGGTACAATCCTGCTTCAAATGCTTGAAAGCAGACTGGACAACGTACTTTTCAGAGCAGGTTTCTCTGCAACAAGAAAACAGTCTAGACAAATCGTAAACCACGGACATGTTCTTGTAAACGGCAAAAAAGTAGATATTCCGTCATTCCTGGTTAAAGCCGGTGATGTAATCACAATCAAATCAAGAAGCAATGATTTCATCAAAGCTGTTCTTGAGCCGATTGATTCTGCAATAGCTCCCGCATGGATGACTATTGACAGAGATGCACAAAAAATTACATTCGACAGAATACCCGAAAGAGAAGAGCTTGATCCTGAATTCAAGGAACAGCTTGTAATCGAGTACTATTCAAAATAATTAATCAGGAGAATTTGATTATGGAATTAAAAATTAAATGTGTAAATACAACTACAAGTTCTGACGGTTCACAGTACGGTCAGTTCGTAATCGATCCGCTGGAAAGAGGCTTCGGTACAACAATCGGCAACGCTCTTAGACGCGTATTGCTTTCTTCTTTGGAAGGCGCAGCTGTTACTTCTGTCAGAATTGAGGGTATTACCCACGAATACACAGCAATTCCGGGCATCGTTGAAGATGTAATTGATATTATGCTCAATCTCAAGGGATTGGTCGTAAAAACTGACAACAAAGAAGAACAGCACCTCAGACTTGATATCGACAAACCGGGCCCTGTTCTCGGAGCTGACCTGCAGCTTCCTGCGGGCGTAAAAGTTGTAAACCCTGACTGGTTGATTTGTACAGTAGCTGAAGGCGGAAGCATTCACGCTGATATCACTGTTGAAACCGGCAAAGGCTACATCACAACCGACGTTCTCAAAGGAAATCAGGGCTCATTGCCAATCGACATGCTCCCGATTGACGCTACATTTATGCCGATTAAACGCGTAAGCTACACTGTTGACCATACACGTGTCGGCGACGTTACTGACTTTGACAAACTTACCCTTGAAATCTGGTCAAACGGCAGCGTAGATGTTACAAACGCGCTTTCTCAGGCTGCTAACATCTTAATCGAGCACTTTATGCAAATCGCAGCAATCACAGGCCAGCCGGTTATTCCTGTTGCGCCCGTTATTGTAACTGAGGAAGAAGAAGTTGTCGAAGCAGGCTCACCGAGCATTTCAATCGAGGATTTGGAACTTTCTGTCAGAGCTTACAACTGCTTGAAAAGAGCAAGCATAAACTCAATGGCAGAATTGTTGAAAAAATCAGAACACGATTTGCTCAACATCAAAAACTTCGGTAAAAAATCTTCTGACGAAGTTATCGAAAAACTCCACCAGTTTGGTTTGGACTTGATGCCGAACCCTGAAGGTGTTGAATACGAAGATATGGTATAAAATCGGGGCGAAAGCCCCTTTGAATAAGACAATTAAGTAAAACAAAGGAAATAAAAATGAGACACCAGTGTAAAAATCATACATTAGGAAAAGCGCAGGACCAGAGAAACGCTTTGCTTCGTTCTTTGGCTACCGAGCTTATTTTGCACGGCGAAATCAATACAACAATGGCCAGAGCAAAAGCTCTTAAACCTTATGTTGAAAGCGTTATCGGCTATGCAAAAAAAGGCGATCTTCATTCAAGAAGATTGGCTGCAAAATTCATTTTTGACCGTTTGACAGGTGAATTTATGGATCCTAAAACAGGCGCTATCATTGAAACACCGGCTGAAGGTCAAAAAACTATGCCCGAAACGGTTTTGAGAAAACTGTTCAACGAAATCGGAAAAAAATATACAAACCGTAACGGTGGTTACACAAGAATCTACAGAATGCCCCCCAGACGCGGCGACGCTTCTGAAATGGCGTTGATTCAGCTTGTATAATGACCCCCGGCGTGATTTTTGTTGTAAATCATACAACGAAAATAGAAAGGGGCTCTTGGAAAGGTGGGCTTTTGGCGACTCGCGCAGGCGAAACGGCTGAAACGGCACTAAATCCGGAGGAAAAATGCCCAAATATATTGTAGTTGTTGAATATATCGGCACCAATTATGCGGGTTCGCAAATCCAGCCTGATAAAATTACGATTCAATCGGAACTGGAGCGGGCACTTGGCACATTGATAAAATCGGAGGAAAATCCCTCCGGAAGAATAAAAACAATTTTCTCAGGCCGCACTGACGCAGGTGTGCATGCGAAAGGGCAGGTTGTTCATTTTGTGAGCGAAAAACCCATTGTTGCTTCAAGGTTTTTGAACTCATTGAACGGACTTTTGCCCGAAGATATCAGCGTTTCTTCAATAAAAGAAGTTCCTGATGACTTTCATGCACAGAAAAGCGGGCGATACCGGCGATATCAGTACAGAATCGCCAATCGTTCACAGCGCAGCGTCTGGGATTCACATTCTCTGCTCGTGAGAAAACCCCTCAATGTGGCGAGAATGAATGAGGCGTTGAGCTTTTTGCTCGGGGAACATGATTTTTCCTCGTTCAAATCCTCACAATCCTCAAACCCTGCCCTCGTTTGTACCGTATATAAAGCGCAGGCGCTGAAATCGGGTGATTTTATCACAATCGAAATCGTAGCAAATCGCTTTTTGTACAACATGGTGCGGACGATAGTCGGAACTTTGCTGATGATTGAACACAAAAACCTGAAACCCGGGTTGATGGGCGAGATTCTTGAAGCAAAAGACCGGACAAAAGCAGGCCCGACAATCAGTCCTGACGGGCTGACTCTGGTTGAAGTGGGATATGCCCCATATCAGTCAGAAAACCCGTCGTCATTCTGAAATTGTTTCAGAATCGCAAGGACATGGCGCCTTTGACACAAATTCAAGGCAGCAGGCAGTGAGCGCAATGCTCACAAACATAAAAAAATAACTAAACACTATGGAGATAACTGAAAAATGAAAACTTATTCAGCAAAACCTCTTGAAGTTGAAAGAAAATGGTATGTAATCGACGCTGAGGGCAAAACTCTCGGAAGATTGGCTACTGTTTGCGCAAACCTTTTAAGAGGAAAAACCAAACCGAATTATACTCCTAACGTTGATACAGGCGATTTTGTAATTGTTATCAATGCGGACAAAATTCAGGTTTCCGGTAAAAAAGAAACTGACAAAATTTACTACCACCACACCGGCTTCCCGGGCGGGTTGAAATCTATTTCTTTCAAAGACTTGATGGAAAAAGACCCGACCAAGGCTATTGAAAAAGCAGTAAAAGGCATGCTTCCGCACAACACTCTGGGCGCAGAACAATTCACAAAGCTCAAAGTTTACGCAGGTGCTGAACATCCTCACGCAGCTCAAAAACCTGAAGTTTATGAAATGGAGGTTAAATAATGGCTAAAGATACAATCATGGCAACAGGCAGAAGAAAAACCTCTATCGCAGTTGTAAAATTGGTTAAAGGCAAAGGCAGAGTGTTCGTAAACGGAAAAACTCTCGCTGCATACATCGGCAACCGTCCGGCGCTTGAAATGCAAATCTTCAAACCGCTCGCGTTGACTGAAAATATGGAAAACTACGATGTTCGCGTTAAAGCAGTCGGCGGCGGAATCTCTTCTCAAGCCGGTGCTATCAGACACGGCATTTCAAGAGCTCTTCTTCAAATCAATCCTGATTTCAGACCCGTATTAAAAGCTGAAGGACTTTTGACAAGAGATGCAAGAGTCAAAGAACGTAAAAAATACGGTAGAAAAAGAGCCAGAAAAAGATTCCAGTTCTCAAAACGTTAATCGAATTGCCGAATTGGTTCAATTTTTACAAAAAACGGGCGCAAAGCCCGTTTTTTTGTTTATAAGTTTAAAAATTATCCGGGAAAATCCTTTTGTTGTTGAATTCAGGTAAAATTCCCGGGTTAAATCGCTTTTGTTTTAAATATAGTTATTCAAAACCGAATAAAGCTCGCTTTTTTCCGCTTCATCAAGCTCAACCAGCGGTCTTCTTACGTAATTTTTACAAATTCCCATTTTTTCAAGGCACTGCTTAACTGGAATCGGGTTTGGCGCCATAAAAATCTTCTTGAATAACGGATATAGCTTCAAATGCGCTTCTGTCGCTTCTGCAACGCGGCCGGATTTGTAAAGATTAATCATAGCTTTCATCTCACGGCCAATAACGTGCGACGCAACGCTGATTACGCCGTAAGCGCCCACAGACATCATCGGAAGCGTCAGGCTGTCATCTCCGGAGTAAATCAAAAAGTCGTCAGGGCAGGCTCTGCGGGTTTCTGTGATGACATCCATGTCCGCAAGGCTCTGTTTTACTGCTACGATGTTTTTGTGCCTTTTTGCGAGCTCTCCGATTGTTTCCGGTTTCATTGTTATGCCGGTTCTGCCGGGGATATTGTATAAAATTACCGGCAGGTCAGTGGAGTTTGCAATTGTGCCGAAATGTTCGAGCAATCCTTTTTGTGAGGGTTTGTTATAGTAGGGAACAACCGACAAAATGGCGTCAGCGCCTGCATCTTTGGCGTTTTTTGTCGCCATAACTGCGGTTTGCGTGCAGTTTGAGCCTGCGCCGAAAATTAGCTTGCAGCGTCCGGCTGTTTTTTCTTTTACAAATTTAAAAAGTTCGACTTCTTCGTCATGCGTTAGTGTCGGCGATTCTCCTGTGGTGCCTGCTGCGAGGATTGCGTCGGTGCCCGAGTCGATGAGGTGGTTTATAAGCTTTTCAAGCGATTGAAAGTCGATTTTTCTGTCTTCTGTCATTGGCGTAATCATCGCCGTAATAATTTCACCCGCATCGTAACGCATTTTTTTGCTCCTTTTTTAATATTTATGATTTTTTAGTATAGCCGAATTTTTAAGCGTTTGCAAAGTCTTTCTGGTCCTGTGCTTCGCTGTTTTCTGATTCTGTGTCAATGAAATGGTAATGGCACATTGAAGCTACCTGTTTGCCCCATGTTTCAATGATTTCGTCCTGCGATAGTTCATGTGAAATAGGGGTGCCTATCCGGACTTTTATCTTTGCTTTGAAAGGAATCCAGTTGTACTTTTCAACTCCGACAATTGAAACCGGAAGAATATCCCATTTTGCTGCTTTTGCAATTACAGCAAAGCCTTTATTGACCTTTTCAATTGTCATATTTCTCCTGATTCCGCCCTGAGGGAAAATCCCGAGCATCCAGTCGCTTTTGAATACTTCTTTGACGGTTTTTATGGTTGCAACTTCCAGTTTTTCTCTGTTTACGGCAAAAGCGCCCAGATAATCCATGCAAAATACAAAAAACGGATTGCCCTCAAAAAGCTCTTTTTTTGCCATATATGCAACAGGTTTTTTTACCGCAACTGAAACCAGAAACGGGTCAAAATAAGAAATATGATTTGCCGCACAGATAAATCGTTTCCCCTTTGGTATATTTTCTCTGCCAATTATCTCATATCTGTAAAACAGCCAGAAAATAGGCACTGCAACAAAATACATCCAAAATTTTTGGAAACAGCTTCTTATAAAATTGAACTCGTCCGCGGTTCTTTTAGCATAATTTCTTTTCATCTTCTTTCCTTATCCCAGATTTGTTAAAAAATTAAACCTCAGCCAGCTTGTATTGCTTTCCTGTTAGTTCTGAAATAGAACTGCACCATTGCCTCATCATTTCATCGACATTGTCGCTGTATGGAATGATTTTGCCTACTTTGACAGTTAGTTTTTCACTGAACGGAAAGCGGATTTTCTTGTCCGAACCAATAAGCGCTACCGGCAAAATGTCCGATTCTGTTACTTTTGCAAAGGTTGCAAATCCTTTGTTGATTTTTTCGATTTTATCGCCGGAATCTCTTGTCCCCTGAGGGAAAAGGCCGAGCGCCCAATCGGTGTTTTTTATTGAAAGTGCTGTTTTTATTGTAGAAACTGCGACTTTGCCTCTTTTTACTGCAAAAGCGCCGCACCAGTCCATTAATGTGCGGGAGAAAAAGCTTTCAAAAAGTTCCTCTTTTGCCATAAATGCTACGGTTTTTTTCTTCAATGCACCCGCAACAATGAACGGATCTTTGCCCGAAATATGGTTCGCAGCGACAATGAAGCGTGATTTTTCAGGAATATTCTCAAGCCCCTCAACTTTGTAGTTGTAGAATAATTTTATATAGCTGCCGAAACATACTTTGCAAACAAGCCATTGAAAAAATTTTCTAAACCTGTTGAATTCGGAGGCTTCTCTTTTTGTAAATTGTCGCATTTTCTTCTGATTTCCTTTTTATAATATTTTAACACCAAAAATCCGTCAGGCAAAATGTGTTAATCTTCTAAAACCGCTTTGTCTTTGGTTTCTGTATTAAACATGTCTAGCAGTTTTTGAAAATCACCATCCACACCGAAAGCGAATTCCGGTACGGAGCAATATCCGTTTCTGTCGCCGAATATTACCCTTATGCGGCGCTGGTCGATGTTTATGATTTTAGGATTAAACTCTGTCGAGCCGATTCCTCCTGCCAGTGGTTTTTGCTGGAGCGTCATAAAAATCTTTGTCGCCGGAAGCCTGTGGACTTCATTGTTCTCTTTTACCACATAGGTTTTGTATCCTAAATAGGTCATGTGGCTGTTTTTTGACTTGTACAGGCGGGGAGTTTTCAGGGTAATCTCAAGATGTTCCCCCACATTCTTCATGTCGTTGACCGAACGGTCGCTCATCAGGACATTCAGGTTAATATCGTAGGTGTCGTGAATGATTTTTTCAAGAATAGGCTGGATTTCGCCGTAATCCTTTTCAATTTTTACGGTTTCGCCATCTTTGTAAAGACAAAGTGTGCATTTTTCTGTTGAAATATCGGCTGCAAGGGTTTGCAGGGTTGATATAAAGAGAATTGAAATTGTTATTAATAGTTTTTTCAGCATTTTATGCCTCGAAAGCTTTTTTGATTGATTCTGTGAAATCCGGATAAAGCACGCCTTTTTCTGTAATGATTCCGGTGATAAGCTCATGCGGAGTTACGTCAAATCCCGGATTTATTACATTTACGCCTTCCGCGCAGATGGTTTTTCCGTTTATATGCGTAACTTCTTCTTTTGAGCGTTCTTCAATCGGGATGCGGGCGCCGGATTCGATTGAGGTGTCAATTGTCGATAAGGGCGCTGCAATGTAGAACGGAACATTGTGATATTTTGCTGCAATAGCGACGGTATAAGTGCCGATTTTGTTGGCAGTATCGCCGTTTGCCGCAATTCTGTCTGCGCCGACAACAACCATGTCAATCATTCCCTTGCTCATGAAATAACTGCACATTCCATCTGTGATAAGGGTTACGGGGATTCCGTCCATTTTTAGTTCAAAGGTCGTAATTCTTGCGCCCTGTTGTCTGGGGCGGGTTTCGTCGGCAAAAACCTGAATTGTGTTGTCTTTTGCGAACGCTGAGCGCACAACCCCGAGCGCTGTGCCGTATCCGACCGTTGCTAGCGCGCCGGCGTTGCAGTGGGTGAGGATTGTTGCGCCTTTTTTGACCAATTTTGCGCCGTTGTCGCCGATTTTTTTGTTTATTTCAATATCTTCATTTTCGAGCCTGATTCCGTTTTCGATAAGCATTTTTACTGTTTCGTCAACGGTTTTTTCGGAGTTTTTTGCGAGCTCAAACTGCTGGTCAACCGCCCACATGAGGTTTACTGCGGTGGGGCGGGAACTTTTCAGATATTCTGCGTATTGTTTGAGTTTTTCGATAAATTCTTCTTTGTCATTTGTTTTTGCTGCGATTTCCATTGCCGCGAGAGCAACGCCATGCGCGCCCGCAATCCCGATAGCCGGTGCTCCGCGCACAATCATCGTGCGGATTGCGTCGAACATTTCGTTTGCGGTTTTTATATCGACCATTTTGTATTCATAAGGGATTAGCGTCTGGTCAACCATTCTGGATACGTTGTTCACCCATTCAATTGTTTTTATTTTTGATTTAAATTCTGACATTTTTACCTCTATTCTTCGATTTCAAAATTAGTTGTATTTTCTTCGGGTCTTGGTTCAAGCTGGGCATAAATGTATGTCGCAGCGAGGGCTGAAAATGAATTTATTACTGCGGAAAGGATTGCCACAAAAATTGAGAGCAAAAGCACCACAAAAAATCCCGAGCCCACAGAAAAAGTAACAAGACTGTACTGGGAATTTTTAAAAATTAAGCCGATAATCGAGGCGAGCGGAAAATAAACTGCCGCAAACCCCAAAAATGAAATAAAACCTGCAATTCCGCCGTAAAGAGCTCCGTCTTTGAGCTCCAGAAAACCAACGAGCGTCATTTTTTTCAGGTAAATTATCAATGCGGCTCCGATACACATCATTAAAAAGAGGAATGCGATTCCTCCAATGAAAGGGATTATTGTCACAACCCCGAGAGCCGCTCCTGCAATGAGCGAAAGTATAGATATTTGTTTTAAAAGCAGAATATTCATTTTTTCTCCTTATTTTATGCGTTGGCTGCGGCGAGTTCGCATTCGGCATTTCTTGCGTGGCAGATTGCGAGCGCTATTGAGTCGATTGTGTCGTCGAGTTTGGGCAGTTTTCCGTTAATTATCTGCCCGACGGCGAGAGCGACCTCTTCTTTTGTTGCGCGGCCGTAGCCTGTTAGGGTTTGTTTTGCCTGAAGCGGTGTGTATTCGTGGATTTTTATTCCGTATTTTTCCAGCAGCATTACAATTATGCCTCTTGCTTCCGCAACCGGGATTATTGTTGTTGTATTGCGGAAAAAGAAGAGTTTTTCTATGCTGGCATGGTCGGGCTGGAACTTTTTGATAATGTATTCCATATCCTCGCAGATTTCAAGCAGTCTTTGAGAATCAGGAGCACCTTTTTGCGTCCGAATCGACCCTGATGAAACAAGTTCATAAGAGTCCTCCTCAATCTCCAATACGCTGTAACCTACTATAGCAAGTCCGGGGTCAATTCCTAAAATTCTCATAGATTAAGTATAGCGCAATTTGATGTTTTTATAAAGGAGGAATTAACATGGGGTTTTGAAATGGGAATTTTGGGGATTTTTGAGGCGTTTTTGGGTCACTCCCTCCCCAACTCGGGGAGGGCCGGGGTGGGGAGCGGTTTTTTAGGTTGTTTAAATACCGGGTGACGAAAATCGTGCTGTCATTTTGAATTTATTTCGGAATCGCCAGATTGAAGTCGGTAATCACCGTCCCCGCGACCCTGAATCAAGTTCAGGGTGACGAAAATCGTGCTGTCATTCCGAATTTATTTCGGAATCGCAAGGTTGAAGTCGGTAATCACCGCCCTTGCGACCCTGAATCAAGTTCAGGGTGACGAAAAACTGTAGGGTGGGAAAAGTGAAACGGTTCCCACCGCAAGATTGTGCAAAAAGGGGAATTTTTTTTAGGTTTTCAAGGTTGTTTTGGGCTGCTCCTTCCTCGAGTTGGGGAAGGGGGCGTTATAATATTTTGGGGAAATTTTGCCCGTTGCTGCTTAAACTTTTGAGGCCTTTTCAAACTTTTTTTAAACTCCATCGTCTGTACGTGTTGTTAATCTTAGGATTTGATAAAATATCAAAATAAATAGTTAAAATAGAGGAAAAATTGTGCAAAATCTTGTAAAAAAAGAAATAAAATATCCGTTTTTGACCCGTCCGGTCGAGGTCTATGAACGGGAAAACGGGCATAAAATCGTGCTTGCGCATAAAGAGGGCGGCCTTGTGAATGTTTCGACCTGGGTAAAAACAGGTTCAATCAACGAAGATGACAAAATCAACGGAATTTCGCATTTTCTTGAACATTTGATGTTCAAAGGCACGAGCAAACATCCTGCAGGCTATTTTGACAAAACGCTTGAGGCAAAAGGCGCAATCGTGAACGCTGCGACGTGGAAAGATTATACTTTTTATTATGTAACGCTGCCAAAGGGCGAAAATTGCGAAAATTTGAACCTTGCGCTTGAGCTGCATGCGGATATGATGCTTGATCCGATTCTTCCGGAAAATGAGCTGGGGCCCGAGTTTGATATTAATGATACAACCGTAAAAGAGAAGCGCGAGCGCCATGTTGTTATCGAAGAAATCAGAATGCGCGAAGACCAGCCCTGGACAAAGGTTTACAACGTGGCAAACAACGCAATGTACACAAAACATCCCTACAAACGCGATGTAATCGGGCATGCGCACACGATTGCGTCGGTTCCGCGCGATACAATAATGGAATATTACAAAAAACATTACACTCCCAACAACATGACCACGATAATTGTCGGGGATTTTGACCATAATGAGGTTCTCGAGCGGGTTGTCAGGGAATTTGACTTCAGGGGGCGTGAAAATTTTGAAAACCCTGAATTTGAAATCGACAGACCTGCCGGCGAAACAAAATACATTGAAACAAAAGCCCAAATTAACACGGGATTCGTGATAATCGGCTATCTGGGCGAGGCTGCTTGCGCAATCAGGGAAAATATAGGGCTTGAAATGGCTTCGATAATCCTCGGTGAGGGGCAGAGCTCAAGGCTTTTCAAAAACCTTATCGAAAGAGCGCAGGAGCCGGTTTTCAATCTTGTTTCTGCTGATTTTTATAATTTCCGTGACGGCTCAAACCTTTTTGTGCAGGCAAATTTTGATGCTTCTAAAAAAGATGAGGCGATTGAGCTTTTGAAAGAAGAAATCAGGAAAGTTGTTGAAGACGGCATTGACGAAAAAGAGTTTGAAAAGGCGAAAAAACGCTTGAAAGTTAATTTTGCAGAAGAAGCCGAAACCGTTTCGGATATTGGCGAAACAATCGGCTATTATATGACCGTGTGCAATAATCTTGAGCTTGTTGAAGAATATCTTGAAGAACTCGAAAAGTTCAGTATAGATGATTTTAAAGAAATTGTGAAAAAATATCTTCCGGTCAAAAATGCCGTAATTTCGGTCTTAATGCCTGAATAAACAACTATTTATAAGGATAAAAAAATGAAAAAATTATATTTGAAAAACAATATTCCCGTAATTTTGAAAGAAAACAAAGAAACTCCGAGAATCGCGCTCTGTTTCTATTTAAAAATTACAAAACCCGAAGAAAAAGCCGGCGAATATTCGCTGATTTCAAGGCTTCTTTCGCAGGGAACGAAAAATCGCAGCGCAGAAGAACTGGCGGCCGAAATGGACGAAAATGCGATTGAATGCTTTAGCGAGATGAAACAGGACTATATCAGGATTAAGGCGATTTGTTTAAACGAAGATATTGAAAAATGTATCGAACTTATGGCCGATATGGTGCAGAATTCAACGCTTGCGGACACAGAAAAGGAGAAATTTAAGCTAAAAGGCGAAATTCAGGCAGAGCTGGATTCCCCGAAATCAAGGGCTGTTGACGCTTATTACCGAAATATCTACGCAAATCACGTTTATGGAAATACTTTTACAAAAATCCTTGAAGATATTGATTCCATCGGATATGAACAGCTGAAAATGCTTTATGACGGGCTTCTCAGCGATTCTGCAAAGGTTGTCAGCGTTGCAGGCGATTTTGAGGAAGAAAAAATCCTCGATTTGTTCAACAAATATTTTAATAACGTGAAAAACGGCACAGAAAGGGATTCTAAAATTCCGGCTCCGGTTCTGGGTGAGAACAAACTCGTAAAAATCGCAAAAGAGGACGCTTCTCAGGCGCAAATTCTTATGGGCTGGCATTTTCCGCCTATTTTTAGCGGGGATTATCCGGCAATTTTGCTTTTGAATACGATTCTGGGCGCAAGCGGGCTTTCTTCGCGGCTTTTTGTGGAATTACGGGATAAAAAAGGGCTTGCTTACGTTGTGAGAAGCGGGTATGAAACTTTTGAAAAATCTGCGAATTTCTCGGTTTATATCGCGACAGAACCTAAAAATATCAAGACTTCTCTTGAGATGTTCAATGTTGAGCTGGAAAAAATCAAAAATATTCCGGTTTCAGAGCAGGAGCTTGAAAACGCCAAGAATAATCTGCTCGGAAAACGCGAATTTATCCTCGAAACCAACCTCCAGCAGGCTTCGCAGATAGGTTTTTATGAGGATAAGGGGCTTGGATGCGATTTTGAGGAAAAACTTGTGGAAAAAATTAAAAAAGTTTCCGTTAAAGAAATTCAAAATTGTGCCGATAAGTATATTAAAGACCCGCATGTTCTCGTGGTGCTGGCGCCCTCAAAATATCTCGGAGATATAGAATGAGAAGAATTTCAAAAGATACAAAAGTCAGAATAGAATTTGAGGATTCAGGCAAAAAAGTCTGCAATATTGACTGCTACGTGGTTGATACGGAGGCAGACAGGCTGATTTTGAGCTTTCCGCCCGAATCGCGCCGTTATTTGGGCTATCTCGGTGAGGGCGAGGTTGTTAAGGCTTATATTTATTCGTATTCCGGGATTTTGATTCTTAATCCTATGATTATTGAGCCCCCGAACGAAGAAAACCTTATCACCATTGAATTTAAGGAAGAACAGCAGGTTATCCAGCGCCGTCAGTACTTCAGAATTAGTTATGAAACCGATTTTTATATAATTGTTGACGGCAAAAAGCTTTCTGCACGCACAATTGACGTTTCCGGCGGCGGGGTAAGGTTTTTTTGCAAAGAAGAAATTAAACCTGAAGAAATTTATGCAGGAGAACTGCGGATTTCTTCAATTGACGACCCGATAAAGCTTTCGGGCAGGGTTTTTAAGAAAAATCCCGACAAAAAAAACGAATACGTTTTTGAATATACCCAGATAGAAGAAAAACAACGCGAAAGAATCATCAAAAAGTGCGTCCTGATTGAACGTGAAAGGATTCGCAAATATTGATTACGGGTTTGCAAAATTCAGGTAATTAAATTAAGATGAATAAAGAAACAATGGGCATGAAAAAGTAATGAACACCACCGAAGACATACAATCTTATAAAAGGGATATAGACAGGTTCTACAAAAACGGCAATCTTCAAAAAGCGATAGAATGCTGCCAGTTTGCGCTTTCTAATGACCCGACAAATGCTGATTTGCACGTCAGGCTCGGTGATTTGTACATGGAATGGCATTTTGATATCCATCAGGCGCGCCAGTACCTTGACGAGGCGATTACCGAGTATCAGCGGGCGCTCGAAACTTACATGGATTCGGGCGAAATCTATTTTAAAATCGGGATGGCGTTCTTTTATAAAAACGAAATCGACAGGGCGATAAATTATTTTAACCTTGCAATTGAAAAAAATGAAAAAATGGCGATTGCGTACTATATGATTGCGTCCTGCCATACAAAAAAGGCTCATTTTCAAGACGCGCTCGAGTTTGCTGAAAAATCAATAAAACTCGCGCCTTTTGCATCTTCAAGAGCGCATTTTCTGATTTTTAACCTGCTCAGAGTAATGTCAGTCAAGGGCTTTAAGGTCTCAATGCGGCGCAATTCCGAGCTTTTGCTGTCGGTTTTGACGCTTCCGTTTGATAAAGAAGCGCTGAAAAACGTTTTTAAAACGCTTTCTTACCTTTCGTTTCTGCCAATGCTCCTGAAAGGCTGGTATATGGCTGCAACGAGGGGCGTTGATTCCGCGCTTGAGGTTTATCGCGCTGCGCTTGAAAAAGCACCCGGATTTGTGCTTCTTTATTGCCTTCTGGGCGATATTTACAGGGCGCTCGGGCGTTTTGAGGACGCAATTCTTGAATATAAGATGGCGATAATGATGGACAGCCTGAATATTACCGCATACCGTTCATTGTGCCTTGTTTACGAAGAAATCGGCGATTTTGACAGCGCAATTGACGCTTACAAACGGCTGATTGAAATTCAGCCCAATGCTGCCGAATATCAGAGCAATCTGGCAAACATTTTGTACCTGAAAGGTGAAGCAAAAGAGGCAATCGGCTATTATCAGAATGCAATTTCGCTGAATCCGAACCCGAAATGGACAAGTGTAATTGCGCAGACGCTCGGATATGTATTTCAGGAGGGCGAAAAGAACACTGACGCGGCAATCAGCGCCTATCAGTGTGCATATTTGCTCACGCCTACCGATATTGATATTTTTGTGAACCTCGGAAGCGCTTTTTATGACAAACAGGAATATAACAACGCTCTGACGATTTACAGGCGTGCTCTGGAGCTCGATCCGACTAATGCGAAAATCCACTGTAACCTCGGTTTTCTCCACTGGGGAAAAGGCGACATTCCGGAGGCGATTAAGGAATACGAACTCGCCATAAAATACGATAACAGCTATGATATCGCTTATAACAACCTCGGCGTGATTTATCTGGACGATTTGGGCAGAATTCAGCACGCAATCGACCTTTTTGAAAAAGCTGTTGAGTACAATCCGAATTATGCGCTCGCTTATTACAATCTTGCGCGTTCTGTTGCGATAAAAGGCGACAAAATCGAGGCTGCAAAGCTTTATCAGGTCGCAATGGATTTGAATAACGTTACGAACGAACTTGATCCTCAGGAAATTAAGGAAAAAATTCAGGATTTGTTCGAATAATTTTTTGAGGGAGAATTTTTATGAAATATACAAATGAAGTGCGCGTCTATTATGCTGATACGGATGCATATCAGGTTGTCTGGCATGGTGCTTATCTGCGCTGGATGGAGGCGGCGCGTGTTGAGTTGACAAATCTGCTCGGACTGGATTTAAAACAGCTTCAGGAAACCGGCGACATCCTCCCCGTGCGAGATTTGAGTGTAAAATACAAAAGCAGCGCAAAACTTGATGATATTGTGAAAATCGAAACAGAAATTGAAGAATGTTCACCGGTAAAAATCGTTTTTAAGCAAATTATAAGCAACAAAGAAACAGGCGAAGTGAATATTGAAGCCAGAGTGACCTGCGTTGCAGTGAATACGCACACAGGGAAAATGTATCGCAGAATTCCGGATTATATTTATAATGCGTGCAAAAAACAGGCTGCTGCGGTTTAAAAATCGAGGTTTAGCGATTTATTGAGGTTGATTTCCTTTCCTGTTTCGGACGGAGTGCTGGTGAAATAGCCTGCAAATCTTTTCTGGAGCTTTTCTGCGGTTTTCTTTGACATTTCCATTGCTACGGTATGGTCGAGATTGCGAACAGGCACAAATCCCAAATCAATATATCTTTCCAAAGGGTGCGAATGCCCGTTTACGATTGCTTCTATAGTGATTTTGTCGGAGCCGGCTTTTTTATGGTATTCAAGAACCTGATTAAAAAGGCTTTTTCCGGCAAATTTGACTTTTTCATTGATTTTCACGGGCCATGTGCAAATGCACTCGACATGGGTATCTTTGTTCATTGTTTTAAAGTTAATCAAGCCGCAGGGTTTGTTTTTTGTTACGGCCAGATAAGACCTGTATTCAGTGCGCATAGCGTTTTCTACGGCGTAGAAGAAAATTTCTTTCCAGCGTTCAAATCCATGCTTTTGTGCGTCTTTGGGCATTAGCCGTGCAGGCTCAACGGTTTGAGCCAGATTGTGCAAAAACGGGCAATCTTTATGCGAAAGCCGGTATATGTCGATTTCTGTCTTTATTCCGTCAACAAAACTCTGCGTTTTCGCTATTTTCACCGCTTTAAAGTTAATAGAAGCGGGCTGCGCAGAGATGTTTATTTTGTTTATCATAATTGTTCAAAAGTTCTGTCTTCAATCATGATAAAATCCCTGAAAAAATTTTTTTGCTAGTTTGCTTCTCTGGCTTTTGCAACTTTTGTTTTTTGATACCAGTAAATTCCGCCTCCGGCTGCTGCTGCAATCGCTGCGGCAATCCAATACCCTTTTTTGAAGTTTCTGGAAGCTTTTTTAATCTGGTTTTTTGCTTCTTCCTTGATTTCTGTTGCTGCAGTTTCAGTTTTCTGTTTGACTTCTGCTGTAGCTGCTTCTGCTTTTTGCTTGACTTCGGTTGCTAGAGCTTCTGCTTTTTGTTTAATTTTTTCGGTTGTTGTTTCTGCTTTTTGTGTGATTTCTGCTGCATTTTCTTTTATTGTTTCTGTTTTTGGGGCAGTTTCCGGAGTTTGTGTTGCTTTCTCTTTGATGATATTGAAAATATCTTCTTCTTTTTTAAGAGTTCCTGACTGGAATTGTTCCAGTCGGTTATTTTCCATGTAAGTCTGCTGCATACAAGTATTGTTTCTTAATATTTCATAGTATTCTATTTCTGACTTGTTTCCGCCTTTTTGTGCTTTCTCCAGTCTAATGTCAATATTTTTGCGAAGTGCACTCGAATAAGAATAAGCTTTATTTTTTGCGCCCTGATGGTCGTTTATGAGCCATCTGAGCTGTATTTTTTCAAGCTCCATTCGTGTTATTTCGTCAGTAGGATTGGAGAGTAATTTAGCAATAGTTTTTTCTTCGTCTATTGCTTTTTCCACCTCATCATAAGGGATGAACGCCCCTGCTTTTGATTTTGGGTCTATTTTCAGCGTTTTGAGAAATTTGATATATTCATTTGAATAATTTTCACTTTTCAGCTTCAGGTATTGCTTCATGAACTCCATCGGTTTTTCTTCTTTTCCGCTTTTAAGGTAATCGTATAGTGTTCTGAACTCAAAGTTTGCTGCGTTGCTGTTTCCCCACAGAAAGCGGTTGTCCACAGAGTTTTTTGGTTCAAAAAACAATACCTGACTATGATTATTATTAAATGGAGGGATGTGGTAGTATCTTGCGATGAATCTTCCCTCGCGTGTTGAGTTCATTTCCTTTTTCAACCAGCCGTTTTTGAATATATCAACTTCTGCTGTATCGGCTTCAATATGTCTGCCATCGTTTGTATAAACCAGATATGACCCAAAATCAATCAATTTTGTTTTATTTTCGGGGGTGATGATTATATTTCCGCTTTGCAGGTCGCTGTGGAAGATTCCGTTTGTGTCCAGCGTAAAGAATTTTTTCATTAAATCGGTAAGAATTTCTTTGTTCAATTTGGAATCCAACGGGTGAGCCCCCTTAATGTTTTCCATGACAAGATAATTTTTTCCGTTTTTTTCTATCAGGTCGTATGCCTTTGGTGCAATTTCCGGGTCTATTTCATTAATTTTTTGCAGGGCAAAATACTCTTTTATGTTTTTTAACCCCTTAACATCTGCGTCCGGCTTGTCGGCAAACATCGGATTTGGCGCTTTTATTCCTATTTCATCATTGATTTTATAATATGCACCCTGATAACCCTGACCGGAGGGTTTTAGTTCTCCTTTTTCTATCTTTTCGATAAATTCTTCTGCTGCTGCACGCTCGTAACCGCCTTTAAATGAAATATTTTGTGTACGGACAAAAACGTCATTTGCCGGCATGTTTTTTTGTAAATACGAAACGCTTTTGCGATTTTGTGAAACACTTTCATAGCCTAAACTTCTTTGAACAGATGCAACTCTCATAAATTTTCCCCTTAGTTAGAAACCATTATTATAAATCCTACCACAAAAATTTTTTGCTATTACAAGTGTAACTTTTTGTTAAAAAACTAGCAAAAATTTTTATGTTCACGTTATTGTCATAAATAAACAACGAGGTTCTCTTTAATGAAGATATCGCTAACGGGCGGAATTCGCTATCGGACGCCTGTACAGTTCAAATCGGGTCATACATTTATTTATACGGATTTTGACAATACATACATGCCATTTTCTCACGACGAAATCTGTAAAGAGAGCCCTCTTTCCCATTCACCTGAACGCAGAAACGAATTTAGTGAATATTTTTCAAAAATTTCTAACTTTTTAAACACCCGTAAAGACAAAATTACGCTGCTTTTGACGACCGGACGAAATCCATCTGAATATTATTTTGTCGAAAGAAAAATAAAAGACAAAAATCTCACTTACCACTCGCCTGATGTCTTGATTACCAACAACGGGGGGGACAAATTCTACAAAAAAGACGGCAGATGGGTAAAAGACGAATCTAAAACCGCAGAAATCCAAAAATATGCAACAAACTGGGATTCTCAAAAATTAAAAAGTTCTCTGGCTTCTATAATTAAACGAACAAATCCGTTTGCATATCTTGTTGAGGCTCCGGTGAACGCTGATTATTATTGTTATGAGCAGGATTCTCTTGAAACTGTACTAAACAGAGATAATAATCCCCAAAAACGCAATTATGCCTCATTTGAGGGGGATTATGCGGGCATGATAGAAGTTGCTTTTTCAAAATACCTGAACACAGCGAAAATCAAAGATGAAACAGTTGAATTGATTAAAAATGCGGGCGTTGGCGCAGAAGTTGAGTACTATGAAAACGATAAGCACACCTGGCTGCCTCAATATAAGCAAGACGGCAGCTATGAAATCGCTCCGTCAACAAAACTTATATTAACCGCGCTTGTTAACGGCAAAAAGCTTTCAAAGCTTTTCGACACAAGAGAAGAAATAAAAAATATCATCAAAAATGATACAAATGACCTTGTTATTGCTGCAGGTGACGAAATAAATGATGAAGAAATGCTTAATCCGTTGAACTATCTGGAGCTTTATAATGTGAAAATTGACAAAAATGCACGTATGGAGGAAGTTCTGGAAAATCCCGGGGTTCTTTCTGCATTGAAAAAACTCCCGTTTGCGGCAATTATAACCTCAAACAGCCCCTCACTTGAACATTTAAGAAAAATGGGGGAAATTCTTGACGGAAAAGGAATTCACAAGATTTATTGCGCAAAAAACAACAGGGCAGAGTTTTTGAGCAAAATCCAGAAAGCGATGTACAACTATTCTCTGGAAAACGACGAATATTCTTTTGGCATGGGCAATGAAATATTTAATGACCTGCTGGCGGGAGGTGTCCTGTGGCAGTAGAGCTACCTTTTGAGATGGAATTTATACTCTGTCTTACTTACAGGTGCAATTTGTGCTGCTCAATGTGTACGCAGTACGGCGCAGGGTTTAAAAATTGCGCACCTGCTGAAATGAGTATTGAGGAGTGGATTTGCATTTTGGATTCAATAGCTGATGTTGAACCAAAACCTAAATTGCTCTTTATGGGCGGAGAGCCTCTATTGTATCCTGATTTTGACGTGCTTTTGCGCTCAGCCCAGGGGTATGGCTTTAGTGTGCAAATTGTTACTAACGGATTGCTTCTGGACAAGTATATTAGAGCTTTTTCTGATTTTAAGGAGAAGTTGACAATAACGCTGAGTATTGACGGGCTTGGAGAAACCCATAATCGCATAAGAAATATGCACGGGCTTTTTGATAAAGTTATAAATAATATGAAATGTATCCAAAAATTCTGCCCCTATGCAAAAATCAACATAAACAGCGTAATCTTGCCGGATAATGTTGATGAACTTCCGGAATTTCTTGAATTTATGATGGAAAATCGAATAAATGTCGTTACTTTGCAGCATTTGCAATTCTCCAGTGAGGCACTGAATGAGCTTACTAAGAAAGAATGGACGGAGCGTCTGGGGAAAAGCTACGGCGGCGGACTTATTCCGCGCAAAGAATATTTGATTGATGAAAATTATGTCGAAAAAATTAAAACCTCTTTTGAAAAAATGAAATACAGCGGGGCTAAGAATGCTTTTATGTTCCCTGCGCTTGAAGAGGAAGAACTCAAAAATTATTATCTGGATAAAGACCTTGATAAAATCAGACCGGGCAGAATCTGCACCACTCCCTGGATGAACCCTACTATCCATCCGGATGGAAATGTTTCTAACTGTATTGGCAACATCATCGGCAACATAAAAGAACAGTGTTTTTGGGACTTGTGGAACAATGAAACAGCAAACTCCCTCAGGGCGTCGCTTATGGAGCATGGAAAATTCAAAATCTGCTCAAAATGCTGCAACTTTTATAAGAGCAATTTTATTTGCGCTAAAGACGGGGTTTTGCGTATTAAAGATAAGCTGCTTCGCCTGCCGAATGAAATAAATTATGTAAAGTCCTCCAAAAACGGTGCTTTTGTGCTTGATAAAAATGTAAAAACTAACGACGGAACTATCCCTGTTGTTCCGGTTGAAATTTTTAGCAGGGAAATGTTTGATATCATAAATCAAAATGAAACAATAATCGCTGAATTTAAAGATATTTAATAATTTAGGAGATGTAAAATGAAAATTAACAAAATTAATTCATTTACCCAAAAGAAAACAAGAGAAAATTCCAGAGCAAATCAGGATTTAACAAGCTTCGGTGCCTCAGAAAACAAAGCCACCGCGCCTGTACATTCTACAAAGGCAGCAGCTGCTATCAAAAGCAAATTCCTTTCAGGCGTCTCTTTTAAAGGTTATACTGAAACAATTGTACACGGAAAAATTGGTACAGCCGGAGCTATCGCTATTGTTTCCGACCCTAAAGATGCGGATTCCGCAAATTTAACGACCTACTATTCAACTAAAGAGTTAATAGGAAAACGCCCGGGCAGCTTTGCTAACTCCAGCATAGAAGAAACGGGCCGAAAAAACGGATATATCACGGATAGAATATATTTTGCCGATCCTGAGGAGGTTGTAAATGAACAAACCAAACGCGACCATGATTATATCGTTTACGACAATCGTCCTCACTACCCCCGACTCGAAAAAGTGAAAGAAAACTATGAGAAAGTCGGGCAAAATGCAATAAATTACGGACAGGACTTCAAAACCATTGCAGAATACTATATAAGAAGAGAAAAAGCTGATAGAAAAGAGCTGCATAAGTTGAAAGAGGAGCTGAAATCATTTATTCCCGAGTATGAAGAATCATTGGGCTACAAACAAATGCTTGATGAAAAAGAAGAAATGTTCCCCTGGAAAGTTGACGCAGTCAAAAGAGATAGAGAAAAATCAGATTATTTTTATTCGCTAAACTCAAAAAAATACGAAAATCTCAATCAAAAAATAGGATATTACCAGCTCAGAATTGAAGATTCCAGAGCACAGCAGAAAAAGGCTGTAGAAGCTTATAAAATCTTTGATGAAGTGGGGCTGATGATGTTTGACAGGGATAAAATGCGCAATACCCTAAATTACACGGCGTCAAATATCTCCCAAACCGAAAAACATATCGAGAATACAGAAAAAAATCTTGCTGAGATGAAAGAAAAAGCTGAAGAAACCAGAGAAAAACTCAAAATTGCTAAAGAATGGAAAAATCTTCAGATGAAAAATCTCAAAAAGGAAGCAGAAAAGCTCGCGTCTTTAGAGAACCGGTACAGTTGGTATAATAGTGAAATAAGTAATACAAAAAAAGAAATTGAAGAGCTGAATAATGATATCAACAAATTCAATGATAAAATCTTGCGCCTTGCTGACAGATTAATCAAATTGGAAGCGTCAATAAAAGCGTCTGAAGATAACATCCGCTCCTGCCGTGAGTATATAGAAAAAGCGACTGCCCAACAGCCGATTCTGCAAAGAGAATTTGACAAAAAATGCAGCGAAATCTGGTCTTACTGGCCGAAAATGGAAGAGTTTTACCGCAACAACATTGAAGAATGGCAGTATTAGAAGCTAAATATTATAAAATAAAGCCAAAAGATTGCTTGAAACTGGATTTCGGGCAATCTTTTGAAATGCTGGAAAATCTCCTGAGCAAAGAAGTGCTCGAAACAGCAATGAATGTTGAAAACCCTTTCCCATCGCCGGTTTCCTGCGAAAATAATACAAACTGGTGCAAAACGCTTAAAATTATCAGCATAAATCCGAGATTGGCAAAAACTTTCTGGGGGATTGTAAAATATGCGCTTACTTTTCCCGAAAAAGGCGTGCATATTATGCCTCTGTGGGAAACGGGCGACAGGGGGAGCCTTTATGTCCAGAATTCGTGGAATTTGAACGATGAATTTTTTGATAAAGACCTCGAAAAGCTTGGATTTTCGACCTCAGAGGAACAGTTGAAACTTGTTATTAATGTTCTTCATGCGCTCGGGAAAGTTGTATGTTTTGACGCGCTGCCGCATGTGGATAATTTTTCCCAAATTTCGCTTTTGAACCCGTCATTTTTTGAGTGGGCAGAGCTTAATCCGGATAAAACAACCCAGCTTTTCCCGCCCGAAGTGGATTTTAATACTATAAGCAAAAAGGTCGAAAAAGTGATTATAAAAGCGGCAAATGCGCCGGAAAATTTCTTCGAGCTGGAAGAAAAAGCGCGTGAGGACTTCCTTTTTCCAAAAAACTCCGATAGAACGCAAAAACGTATCCGGCTGATGGAAGAAATCCGAAAATCAGGCTTTGAACCGCTTCCGGTAACAGAGCATGCACCATGCCGCCCGGTTGTTTTTAAAAAAATGGAATCTGACGGCGAAAAAAGCTGGGCGGTTTTTGACGTTAAAAACAGAACAGGTTCGGCAAAGGTTTTCGGGTGCATAACTCCTTATAAATGGTACAAAATCGATGAAAACGGCTTCCCTCTGGCGAATTGTAAAGAACGTGAGGTCTGGCGCTATTTTATTGAGAAAATTAACCGTTTTCAGCAGGAATATAATTTTGATTTTCTAAGAGCGGATATGGCTCACAACCAGATTTCTCATTCTCATGCAAATCCCGTTAAAAATACGGATGAAAGCGAAGAAATGTGGGCGGTTTTGAAATCCGAAATACAAAAAACAAAGCCCTATTTTGCTGTTCTTGCCGAGGCTTTTTACAACACTTATTATATCGACGGAATAAAGGACATGATTAACAAAAAGGCAGATATCGTGCTCGGAAATATGAATTTTATGTTCTTAAACGAAGATTTTGTTAATTTGCTTGATGATTTCGTGAATCCGTTTCGCGAAAATTTCCCGTTTTCTCCCTGCCTGTGCACATTTTCTACTGATGGAGATTTGCCCGAGCATGCAAAATATTTTCAGTCAGAAGAGGCGAACGAGCTTCGCTTTTTCATCTCGATGTTTTTCAATCTGCCGTCATATACGGGCATGGGCTACGAAACAAAGGCACTTAAACCTACAAAATATGAGGAATTTTCGCACGAATTTGTAAAATATCAACAAAATCCGTTCCTCTGGGGCGAAAATGAAGAGCTTTTTGAGGCTGTTTCCGATATAAGGGATTTGTATTTGAAATATAGCCCGGTGATTGATTCTTATTGCCTGAAATTGCTGGAGCGTCCCACCGACAGGGTGCTAATCTGGGGATATGAAGCAAAAAATGAGCCCGAAATCCTTTGTATTGCCAATATGGATAATGAAATTACGAATTTTCCGATAAAATTTGCCGCAGCCAAAAATCGGACTGCACGGCTGGTTTACACAAATTCCCGTTATGAAGAAATCCATGAAATCCTTGAGTTTTCCGATGGAAAAGCCTTTTTGCAGAATATTTATATTGGCGAATGCGCAGTTTATGAGTTTGTTTAGGTGGCAAAAAATTTTCTGTCCGCGTTTTTACCAATTATGAAGATTCATCCGTTATTTTCAGCACAAATATACCGTTCTTTCGGCGCAGAATCCGTAAAAAATGGGGATTCTTTCAGTAATTGCGCGCTAAAAACCGGCGATGAAATCCCTTATGTCGGGAAAGTTGCCGCAGAACCTCTGGTTTTTAATATAAAAACCAAATCTTATGAAAAATGCCTGCTTTTGTACCAGAATGACGAAAAAGACGGTTCTCTAAGGCTTGTGAAGAACGAACCGGAGAAACTCAAAAAATTAAGCATGTTTTATGCCCGAAATCCCCGAATCAGACAGGAAATTGCCGGCTCAAGTTTCACAATTTCCGATGAAACTATGCGAAATATCAGCAGAACCAGCCCTGCTGCGGCTGAAATCATCAAAGAAACGGGCATTGCACAGATTGTTTACACAACCCTGAACAAACCGGAGGAGCTAAATCGCCTCAGGGAGCTGGGTTATCGGAAAATCAATGCCGGTGCTGATATAATTTGTATTCAAAATTTTATTGTTAATCAGAAGAATTACAAAGATGCGTTCAAAATCGTTGCTGCGCCGCTTATGAGGGCACTTCATGAAAACGGAGAGAAAAATATTGTCCAAAAAGCGATTGCCTTTGGCGAGGACAGCTATTCTCCGGTGAATTTGTACCTTTATTTCGGGTTTAAGCCCCTGTCGATTGATATGCAGAGCCTGGAAAACAGCAAAATTCAAACCCGAAAGGGCTTAAGAATTGACCCTGAGCTCCCTGTTGTTATGTATCTGCCCGAAGATGCTATTTTGTATAAGCTGCTTGAGCGGATTCCTTACAAAATGGATGGATTTTACCGCAAAAAGGACTGAAATCCCGAAAATGCCGGTTTTTCTTCGGGTAATGGGGATTTTTGGGCGCTTTTTACAACAAAATTCCTCGGGTCGTCTAAGTCTTTCATTGCGCTCATGATACCGATTTTGCAAGCTTTTTTCTTTATTTCCGTGCTTATTGCGTCCATTGCGAGGAGGAAAAGCCTTGTCGCAACGAACGGAGCAATAAATATGCCCGTTAATTCTTTCATTGTGAGGTTTTTAGAGAGTTTCAGCCCCTCGAAAAATCCAGGAATTTCTTTATTTTTCGTATATTTTGAGAGCTTTTTGCCGAAAAGGCAGAGTGTGACGATGTTTGCAGCGGTGCAAACAACCCCTGCGACAATCTGTTTTGTGCTGTTCAGAGCCGCGTTTGTATCATCAACAAAGCTTTCCGCCTTATCATCGATTTTTTCAAATGCCGTAAATACCTGTTTCTGGAATATTTTTGCGTCTTCAAGCTGCTGCGGGGAAATTTCAACTTCTTTCAGGGCTTTTTGGAGTTTTAATTCTTCTTCCAGCCTGTTTTTCTTGAATTCCTGATATTCTTTGAATTCCTGTTTCAAATTGAAAATATCTTTAAAATCTTTTAAAACCTGTTTATGCATTTTTTCAGGTTTTGACTCAATTTTTCCGCTGAACTGGAGTTTTTTCTTTTCTTCGTCGCTATGAGCGATGAAATTTCGTTCGTCATTGAGCAATTCTTCTTTTGCTCTGTGGCGTCCGAGCCTTGAGGATTCTTTTGAAAGGCGCACAAGCGGGCCCGCTGCGAGGATTGAGCCGATAATGCCGGCGGGGATTGCTGCTTTTGAAAGATAATCTATGAAATTCCCTCTTTTCAATGCTCCTGTGAGGGCTTTTTTGTCGGCCAGCCGCCCGAGCGAGCGGCTGAGGAGAAATCCGCCTATCAATCCGACGCAGCTCGAGGCAAGCGCCACCAGATGTATGGCCAAATCAGCATTGATTTCGTAATTATTCGCTGAAATTTCCAGTTTTTTGATTGCAGAGAGGATTTTATCCTTGGCTTTCTGGGCTTCTGTCAGCTCTTCGGGGGTATAATCGGTATTTTCAAAAGTTTCGTGCTTTTTCGCTTCTGATTTTGTATATTCTTTGTGCCAGATTTTGTATTCTTCGTAGCTGTTTTTGAGCTCATTTATGGTTTGCAGGGATTTTTTGTAGGTTTTAGCCGGGTTGAAGCTTTCTTTAAAGGTATTATCTTCTGTAATGTCCTCGGGTGTGTCCATGTTTCGGGCGATTTCTTTTGCCTTTTCAATTTGTTCGTCCGTGTAAATTACGAAATTTCTCGGGTCTTTGAGGTCTTCGTTTCTTGTTTGGAATCTGGCTACGCGCGTCGCCATTTTTTCATAATGGGCGCTGATGAACTCCAAAACGCCTGCTCCGAGGATTGCAGAAGAACAATATCCTATGTAGGCGGCGATTTTTGGGGATTTGCCTTTAAAAAGCCTGGACGCGAGGTAGCCGAGCCCTGTTCCGGCGCCGGCTGCAAGCCATGCAAAAATCCCGAAACCGCTGTTTATTGCGACCATTGCGTTTTCGGATTTGTTAATGCTCAGCTGATCCATTATATTTACGGCGTTTATGAGCGTTTGTCCGTATTTTTTTGCATTTTTGAGCTCATCCTGCGTGGGAGGATTTTTTTGAAGCAGCTGTTCTTTTTTTGCATCGCCTTTTAGCTGGTCAGTTTCCCATTTGTGGTAAATTGACCAGTTGTTTTTGATATGTGTTAAATTTTTTACTGCTTCCATACCTGAACCGAGTTATACCCTAATCATATAAAACATCAAGATAGATTTTTTTGTTAGTTTTGGAAAATTTCTTTCGCATACCTGCACAATCCGTCAGGAGCGTTAATATCTTTGTATTTTTTGTATGCCGAAGCCATGCAGCCTCCTTTGCAGTACAAAAAATATTTGCAGGCTTTGCATTTCATCTCTTTTGCAAGTCTTTTGTTGAAAAATATGTTTTTGAACCTGTTGTTCCATATTTCTTCGAGCGAATCTTTTTTGCAATCCCCGATTGGCTCGCTGCAAGCCTCACATCCAAAACAGAGATAAACTTTTCCTTTTGAATTTATGAAAAGTGTGTTGTGTTTGTGGCAGATTAAGTCCCAAACCACGCCGGCGGGCGGTTTTTTCTCTTTAATGTAATCATCGGCAAGTGCGCGCAGCCTGCTGTTTTGCACAAAATCGTAGAATCTGTAATTGAACTCAAAAAATGTGCTTTTTGCGCTGTTTATGATTTTTGAAGCCTCACAGATAATCGTTTCAAAATCGGGAAGCATTTTTGTTTGCTCTTCAAAGCATGGAACGAACGCAGAGATTGAGAATTTTGAAACATTGCATTCATCGCATAATTTATAAAGCTCAAAAAGGTCAAAATCGTTGTATGATGTGGGTGTGCAGTTTACATTTACCCTGATACCCTGTTCTGTAAGGTATTTTATGGCGTTGATTGCTTTTTCGTAATTGCCTTTTCCTCTCACTGCGTCGTAAATCTCAGCACAGGAGCCGTCGAGGCTGATTTGTACAAAGTCGGTTTCTTTGTTGAGGATTGAGGCGAGTTTTTGGGCTTTTTCACGGGTTAAAAGGGTGCCGTTGGTTTGCAATGAAACGATTATTCCGCTGTTTTTGAGCTGTTTTAAAAGGTCAAAAATGCTTTTACAAAGGAGAGTTTCGCCTCCGGTGAGGCTTACGGCGATTGTATTGAATTTTTCATGAAGATTTTGTGCGATTTTGGATAATTCTTCTGCGCAAAGGTCGCCGTCCGTGTTATAAAGGCTGTCATCGCCCTCAAAAAAACAGTGTTTGCAGCGCAGGTTACAGTTTGAGTTGATTTGCCATGAAACTGTCCACGGGGTGGAAAATTTGTAATTTTCATCAAGGTTTTCCGCCACTGCTTCAAAAAAGCTGCGGTTTACGGTTTTGAATTTTTTATTTTGAAAATGATAGGAAAGCACATTTTCAAAATCCTTTTTAAACGCTTCCTCCGTCACAAGTTTAGACCTTTTCAATCATCTTTTTTTTCAACAAGTCAGAAAAAAGGATATCAATGCTTCTGTTCAAAGCGTCAATATCCTTTGTTTCAAATAATTTTTGTGCGTTTAGTTTGATTTTTTTCAGAGAAATATTTCCATCTGCCATGCTGATTAGAATACTGCTCGAATAGTTTAAAGACCACAGGTCTTTTGTCCGGTAGTTGTATAAAAACAGCGTGCCGTCCTCTAGATTGGGCTCAAACCGTGTCAATACCGAATTACAGAGCCTGAAAATATTTTCGCCGGAGAGATTCATAGTTTTTCAACTAGATTGCGCACTGGTCAATGCCGCAAGTCGGCCCTTTTACCGCGCTTTTTGTAAAAGTATCAGCCAAAGGAGCTGAAAGATTTTTTGCTGCGGGAAGGTTGAATTTTTCAGCGTTAGATTTTGCAGAAAAATTAGTTTGCATTGCACCTTTAATTGCTGCGAGGTTAATACCGTTCAACATAATAAAACCCTTTCTCTTTCCTAAGTAACGTGCAAATTTTTTTATAATTATGAAATTAACTTTCGATTTTGTCAATAATTTTTGCTATAAGTGTAATAATTTGAAAAGAAAGGTTAGAATTCAATAAATTTGTAGATAAAATCTATTTTTGTATCGGATAAATCGTCAAGTCTATTTTTAATTAGTTCAATTTTTTCTTTTTTAGTTTTTATGTGTCCGAATTCGAACAAACTTTTAAGTTCTACACCGAGTTGTTCAGAAATTTTGACAATAGTCGGCATGGACGGATAATGCCTGCCGATTTCGATTGCACTCAAAGAGCAGGTTTCGATATCTATAAGTTCAGCAAGTTTTTCTTGCGTCAAACCTCTAGCCTTGCGGATTTCTTTAATCCGCTTGCCCAATAATTTCTTTTTGTCCATTAAAAAATCCTTTATTTATATGCTAAATGATTTCTTCACGGATTTTAATGGTTATATACGCTTAGTTTTGTATGAAATTATGTAAATAAAATATATAATTATTTGTAAAACGCATAGTTTTTGTGTAAACTACATGTCATACACGCAGTTGTATGTAAAAATAAACAAAGAAAAGCTGACCGAGCCGGATAACTACTTGCTTTTTTCTTTGTTTCAATCCAGTCAAAGGTTCGGTCTTTTTTTTTAGAGGAAGAATGAAGAATATATCAGTTTTTGCACATTTTGATAAAGATAATATAATTGACGATTATATAATTTACTATTTACGGGCATTAAAGGCTGTTTCTCAGAAGGTAATTTTTGTTTCTGATTGTGATTTAAGCACTGATGAATTACAAAAGCTTGAGGGGATAGCTGATTATTGTCTTGCAAAAAAGCATGGTGAATATGATTTTGGTTCTTATAAACGGGGGTGGGAGATTGCGGTTGAAAATGGGCTTTTAAATGAGGCTGAGAGTTTAACGTTTGTTAATGACAGTTGTTACGGGCCATTTTATCCGCTTGAACCGATTTATTGTGAAATGGCTGAAAAAGCATGCGATTTTTGGGGGATGACCGGCAACAGGAATTTTCTTGAGGGCAAATTCTATCCCTGTCCTGCTGCAAATGACAGGCATGTTCAATCGTATTTTCTTGTTTTCAAAAAACAGGTTTTTGAGTCAGGGGTTTTTGTGGAATTCATGAAAAGCATTAAAAAAGAAGAAGACAAGTTTAAAATTATTGAAAAGTACGAAATTGGCTTGAGCAGGCTGCTTTGTGAGGCGGGGTTTGGTTATGAAACAAGCGTGCCGGATGATATCGGGTGCTGTAATAGTAATGACGTACTTTCAGATGAAAAAACTCCTTTTATTTTGATGAAGATTTCGCTTTTGAAGAGGGTATTTTTTAGGAGAATTCTCTCAAATTGGCTTTGTAAACTTTCTGAACATTCCGGGTATCCGGCAGGGGTTATTTTAGGGCATTTTAAGAGGGTGAGAAGTATTTTTGACTTTCAGTTTAGATTTGTGCGAAAGCAGGTTATAAGGGTGCATTTAAAAGAACATAGAATTTTTATTTTGGGACGATGGTATGAATTGGGAGGGAAAAATGCCTAGAGTTTCCGTGTTGATGCCTGTTTATAATGTGAAAGAAGAATATTTGAGAGCGTCTATTGAAAGCATTCTCAATCAAACATTTACTGATTTTGAATTTATTATATTAGATGATTGTTCGTCTAATAATGTGGAAGAAATTGTAAAATCTTATGGGGATGATAGGATACGGTTTTATCGTAATTCAGAAAATTTAGGTATTGCTAAATCAAGAAACAAACTAATGGATTTAGCGAGAGGCGAATATAGTGCATTGATGGATAATGATGATATATCTCACTCGGAACGGTTAAAAAAACAAGTTGATTTTTTGGATAATAATCCTGATATTTCTATATTAAGCACCGCATATGAAACTTTTCCTGAGAAACACATTATTGTTCATCCTAAATCGGTTAGATATTTGGATTTATTTAGGTGCTGTGTGATTACACATCCGTCAGTAATGTATCGTACAGGGAGTTTAAGAGAATACAAATTGAAATACAAAGAAAGTTATATATGCTCTCAGGACTACGAATTGTGGGCACGAGCAATAAGATACTTGAAAATTGCGAATTTAGACAGCGTTTTGTTGCGGTATAGATTAAATCCAAAAAGTATAACTCAAAAAAGGCAAGATTTAGCTCTTAATGAGGATAGGCGAATTAGAGCAACTATGTTGGATTTTTTGACAAAGGATATTACTCTTCAAAAACAAATGTCAGAAATAATTCTAGGAGTACATGACATCAAAGAAGTTGAAAAGAAATCTTTGATTCAGGAGTTTTTTTCATTACGGAATATAAACAAACATAAAGTATTAACAATTTTAGGGATTAAATTTAAGTTTAGGAGAGAGATGTAAAATGAATAAATTATATAAATTTGTAAAAAGTAAATTTTTGTTTACAAAAAAGTTGCCGGATTTGAATTATTTAGAAACCCACTTAACAGATCATTGTAATTTAAACTGCAAAGCCTGTAACCATTTTTGTCCCATATCAGAACCCGATTTTAATAATATTGAAGTTTTTTCAAATGATTTGGCCGTAATTTCCAAACTATTTAATGTTAAAAAGTTAAGATTGCTAGGTGGGGAACCTCTATTACATCCAGAAATAAAAGAATTTGTTAAAAAGGCTCGTCAATTTCTTCCAAACTGCGATTTGAGGATTGTCACTAATGGCTTGCTTGTAAAATCAATGGACGAAGTTTTTTGGGAATGTTGCAGAGATAACAATGTAACTATTGATTTGTCAAAATATCCAATAGTTAAAAATTTTGATGAAATTATAACAACTATAAAATTACAAAATGTTAATGTCGGACATATTAATGAGATTTCAGAATTTTGGGTTTCGTTGAACCCTAGAGGAGATAGTGATATTTCCAATACTTTTCAAAATTGTGAATGTTTCAGGGAGTGTGTAACTTTATATAAAGGGAAAATATATAAATGTCCTATTGGGGCATATATTTTTAAGTACAACAATTTTTATGGTGAATCTATTCCTGAAGAAACGGGCATAGACATCAAAAAATCTACAGCACAGAATATTATAAATTATTTAAACACACCGATGGAAACGTGTAGGTTTTGCTATATGCCAGCAACTAGATGGGATAGATGTCAATGGGATTTCTCCAGAAAGGAGAAATATGAATGCTTTAATGTTAAAAATTTGAGTTTTGAGGGAAAATCATGAAAATAGTTGTCACCGGAGCAAACGGTTATATTGGCAGTCATGTTGTAAAGGAGCTATTAAATAGCAAACACAAAGTGATTGCTGTAGATTTAAATGATAGCAGAATTGACCCAAGAGCTATAATCTATAGCGAAGATATTTTTGATGATACAAAAAACTTATATGAAGAATGGGAAAAACCGGATGTTGTGATTCATCTGGCTTGTAAAGATGTTCCTGTGCACAACTCAATGTGGCATGTTGACAATATTCATAAAAATTTCAGATTTTTAAAAAACTTAATAGATAGCGGGTTAAAGCAGGTAATTACTGTCGGCTCAATGCATGATATAGGTTATCATGTTGGTGCAATTGATGAAAATACCGTTCCAAATCCACAGACTTTTTACGGTGTTTCAAAAGATTCCTTGCGCAGGTTAATGGAAATTTATACAAAAGACAAAAATGTAATTTATCAGCATTTGAGATTCTATTATACATACGGTGATGATGAACAGAGTTCGGGCTCGATTTTTTCTAAAATATTAGAGATGGAAAAGCAAGGAAAAGAAACTTTTGCATTTACTGATGGAAAAAATAAATTTGATTATATAAATATTGATGAATTGGCTGTACAAATAAAGACCGTGGCAGAACAAAAAGAAGTGCAGGGAATCATAAACTGCTGTTCAGGCAAACCAATAGCTATAAAGGATATGGTTGAGAGTTTTATAAAAGAAAATCATTTAAAGATAAGACCCGAGTATGGTAAATATCCTGTCAGATCCTATGATTCTCCCTGCGTTTATGGTGATGCTGCAAAAATCAAGACGCTTATTCAAGATAACCCGCGTTGTATAATTACAATCCCTATTTATAAATCATCCTTAACCTCGCAAGAAAAAGAGTCATTAATTCAGTGTATAAGAGTTTTATATAAATATCCTATTTCTTTAGTTTGTCCACAGAATTTAAATTTGGAAAATTATCAAGAAATTTTCAAGAAAATGGATAAAACTTTTGTCTGTGAAAGATTCGGTGATGAAAATTTCAAAAACAGAGATTCGTACAGTAAATTACTTCTTTCAAACTATTTTTATCAGAGGTACATACAATATGACTACATCCTGATATATCAGTTGGACGCCTGGGTTTTTACGGATGAACTTATGTATTGGTGTAACAAAAATTATGATTATATTGGTGCGCCATGGAAGATTGATGTTTTAAAGAAAATGGTAGGTTTTGCACCGGAATATGGTGGAAACGGTGGGTTCAGTTTAAGAAAAGTTAGTTCTTTTCTCAAGCTTACGAATTTAAAAATAAGCTACAAAGATGTTTATACATATTTGTCATTTTCAGAGATTTATAAGTTAAAGAAAAAGAAAAAATTTATTTCTAATTTCTTAAATATTCCATATTTTTTTTATTTTTGGATAATGCAAAAGTGGTTACTGGGTAAAGAAATCCACAATGAAGATTTGGTTATTGCCAAATATGCCAAACTTTTGATACCCCAATTCAAATTTGCAAATAAAATTGATTCAGCAAAGTTCTCAATTGAGAGTTTTTGTGATGAATTTTATAGTTTGATAAATAATAAATTACCGTTTGGTGCTCATAATTATTGGACAAATCTTGAGTTTTGGACAAAAGTATCCGGCAAAAATGATTAATACAACGTCAATAAAGAGGTGATATTAATGAAAAAGGTTTCTGTAATAATTCCTTGCTATAACCAAAGTGAGTATATTGAGGAGGCAATTTTATCTGTTGTTAACCAAACATATCCGAATATTGAAATAATATGCATAGATGATTGTTCTAGCGATAATAGTGCCCAAATTATAAAATCTCTGGTAGAACAATACAAAAATATTGTTTTTTTATCAAATATCGAAAATGTTGGTGTTGTAAAGAGTAGAAACAAAGCCGTTGAAGTTTCAACCGGTCAATATATATTACCATTAGACGGTGATGACATTATATCTGAGTCATATATTGAAAAAGCTGTAAAAATACTTGAAGAAAAACCTGATATTGGTATTTGCTATTGTCGGGCTCGTTTTATTGGTGAGAAAAGTGGAGAGTGGTTACTGCCTAAATTCGATTCTGATAAATTATTATATTCTAATCATATTTTTGCTTCTGCGCTTTTTAGAAAAGCTGATTTTATTGTGGCTGGCGGCTATAAAGATTATATGAAGGATGGATTTGAAGATTGGGATTTGTGGCTGTCATTTGTTGAGATGGGATTATCTGCATATAAAATCAATGAGATTTTGTTTAGTTACAGACAAAAAGCTGAATCAAGATCACATCTTGCAAATAAAAAAGATATGGAACTTAGACAGGAACTTTTAAAACATCACCCAAAACTATATTTGAAAAGCTATATACAACATATAGAAATATATAATTACAAAATTAAAAAATATAAAAAAATGTTAATTGGGTCTATTTTATTGATATTATCGGCTAGTTTGGTAATTATAACACTATTTGCGTCCCCATCATAAGCCTGTGCGAATCCACCCTGTTGTCATTCTGACAGTAAATGTAGTTAAAAATCAACTTCAGCGCCTGACCTTTGAGATAATAGTTCGTGCCGAGCGTGTATTCTCGCTGCATATTGTTGCCTTTGTATCTGTTCGGGTCAAATTGATCATAACGGGCAAGAATTTCGAGCTTTTTGGTGAGATGATAACCTACAGTGACGAACAGCCCCTGCGCACGATTTCTTGTCAAACCCGAACCGCCGTTTGAACCATTTGCATAGGCATATTCAAATTTTGTCCAGAATCTTTTGTAATCATAACCTGCATAAGCACTGGTCATGTTGTAGCTGACATTGTGCTTGCTTCCGGACTGGATTCCGGCGCCGGTTACGAGTTTTCCCCAGCGTCCGTCGGTTTTTCCGAGCGGTTTTATGTTTACCCAGGCATCCAGCTCATGACCCGGAAAAAATGCGGTGAAATTTGTCGAAGAACTGTAAATACCAACATCATAATCCATCAACGAATAATCACCGCGCACACGAAGACCGAATTTTCGCATATTAGCGAGGTTTCTTGATATCTGAGAACGGTTTATGAATGCAAGCGTATAAGGCGATTGCGCTCCTTCTATACCCACACCCGGCCTGGAGTTGCCGACGAGAATGCTGGTATGCGCCAGACGATGAGATTCTATGTATAAATCCTGAAAAAAAGGCTCCATAAACGGTATATGGCTGCTGCGGTGAGTGGGGTCAAGCATTATTCTAAAATTTTCTTTTCCGCCCTTAAATTTTCCGTCAATCAGCACATTTATCAGCCCGACATCAAACTTTGAGTCCGTGTCGCCGCGTTCGGGAATGGTTGTATTAAAATTCATTTGATACGCTGACCAGATGTGCAAACTTTCGAGCGCACCTTTTTCAAAATGCCATGTGAGCTGGTCTTTTAAAAGCTGCGAGGGAACATCCGTGCGTTCAATTTCCAGATTATAGACATGACGTGCCGTTTCTGCCATTGAACTGAACAAATTAAACCGTGCGCGTGCATAATCAGGCGCAGAGGCCGCACTTATTGACGCTGCGTCATGCAAAGGCGTTGTTTCATAAACAGAAGCTTCGTCTATCGGCATGACGGGGTTGTCATCGGCAGTTTCTTCGTCAAGAATTGCGTTGATAAATGAATTTTGGGGATTTTCTATGCTTGTGTCCAGCGTAATTACGCCTGTGTCCAGTGCTTTTGCCTGTGCGCAGGAAAATATCGCTATTAATAATAAAAATAGAATCTTTTTCACGTCAGTTATTTAATATTATATACGTTCCGGTGTGATAAATAAACAGGAGGCGGGCATTTAACCCGCCTTTTTCAATAATTAATTATTTTCTTCCATTTCAGGTTCTGAAGATTTGGCTTTGTGGTCATCTCTTAGATAAGCTGTCCAGAAAAGAAGAACCACGAAAACAATAGCGCCAACCATGTTTCCGAGAGTAACGGGGATAAGGTTTGCGGTGAAGATTGTTTTCATATTCAGGGTCGCAAGCTGGTCAGCGCTCAATCCTGAAGCTGCAACAATCGCTGCAGTATGTTTTGCGAAAATACCGTTGGTCAAAAAGAACATATTTGCAATACTGTGTTCATATCCTGACGCAACGAAGGTCATAATCGGGAAGAAAATTGCGAAAATTTTACCGATTACGAATTTTGAGGAAGATGCCATCCAGATTGCAAGGCAAACGAGCCAGTTGCAAAGAATTCCTCTTGTAAATGCTTCAACAAATGTGAGATTTACTTTCTGATATGCGGTTGTAAGGCTCAAAACGCCCAGTGCTTCGTGAGAATTGTGCGAGCAGCCTGAATAATATATGAGAAGCGCAATCAAAATTGAACCCACAAAGTTGCCGAAGTAAACAATTGACCAGTTTCTCAAAAGTTTTGCGAGGCTGGTTTTCTTTTCAATTACGGAGAAAGTCATCATAACGTTACCGGTAAAAAGTTCCGCACCGGTCAGAACCACCATCATCAAGCCGGTTGCGAAAGTCATTGCTCCGACGAGTTTTGCAATCCCCCAGCTGAGATTTTCCGCAGTTCCGGTCATTACGGTCAATGAAACCTGTGCGCCGAATGCGATGAGCGCTCCCGCTGCGATTGCGAGTACAAATGTTTTTGATTTTCTGAAATTTGCTTTTGCAGGCATTACGTTGTCTGCGAGTTCATGTGCAACGCTGTTAGGCGTCATACAGTCTTTTGCTTCGATTGTTTGGTCAGCCATTTTTGTCTCCTTTTTGGCTAAATTTTCTACTTTTCTAATTCCAACCCATACTAACAATCCACCGGTTTATTAATCCGGCGTGAAAGGCGTTATTAAAAGCGTCTTGCTGTCTTAAATTGTTAAAAACATGAACCTGTCATGTTGAGCTAGTGCGTTTAAAATTTTAGAACTAACAATTTTTAAATTCAAGCGAATTTTTTTGAAATTTATTATTAACTCCCTCCCCTTCCCCAGCTCGGGGAAGGAGCAGTCGTAGAAATACGTCAGTATTTCGTACGAATGCGGATGGGGTGCAACCCCAAACCAACTTAAAAATCCCAAAAATCCCATTTCTTCACAATCTTGCGGTGGGAACCGCTCCGCTTTTCCCACCCTACAATTTTTCGTCACCCTGAACTTGTTTGACTGCTTTTCCCAAAATCTTTGATTTTGTGAAAAATGTCTGGTTTTCCACAGGGTCGCAAGGGCGGTGATTATCGACTTCAACCTTGCGATTCCGAATCAAGTTCGGAATGACCGCACATCTTTTATCGCCCTACAATCAAACAACCTTAAAACCGCTCCCCATCCCTGCCCTCCACGGCTCCGGGAAAGAACAATTTAGTATATAACTCCAATTTTTTCAAAAATTCCCGGATAAAAATTTTCCTTGACATGCTGATTTGTTAGATTTAAAACAGAATCGTTACACACAGCTGAACTTTTTTAAAAAAAGAGAGAATTAAGACAACTTTGGGATGGAATAATCTATGATAAGTTATTTTATTGGAATAATTGCCATTTTGGCGGGCGGAATTTCTGCGCTTGTACCCGCGCTTAAAGTCCTTTTTTCAGGAGAAACAATTTCTAAAACTTTTGACTTCAATCCGCTTTTTGGCAGCGTAAATTTCGTAATCGACCCGTTGAGCGCGTTTTTCATCGTGGTAATCGCCGTAATGAGTGTTGCTTCTGTGGTTTACGCAAAAGGCTACCTGAAACCGTACCTTGAAAAAGGCAAAACAATCGGCGCGCACATGGTATTTTTAGCGGGATTAATCATTTCGATGATTCTCGTTGTAACCTGCCAGAATGCTTTGATGTTTTTGATTTGCTGGGAAATAATGTCGCTTTCTTCGTTCTTCCTTGTGATTTTTGAAAGCGAAAAAAAAGAAGTTTTAAGAGCCGGAATAAAATACCTCGTATTTATGCACATTTCGGTTCTTTTTATTATCATTGCGTTTGCGCTTTGTGCAATCAAATCCGGAAGCCTTGATTTTGCTTCGTTTGCAGCTGTTTTGCAAAGCAATAAGCACCTCGCAAACGCGGTATTTCTCCTCGCTTTCGTCGGATTCGGCACAAAAGCGGGATTTGTTCCCTTTCACAACTGGCTCCCTGACGCGCACCCCGCAGCACCGAGCCATGTCAGTGCAATAATGTCCGGTGTGATGATTAAAACAGGTATTTACGGGATTTTGAGAACCCTTTCTTTAATCGGAACCCCTTCAAAACTCATCTCCTACGCAGTTTTGATAATATCTGTGATTTCTGCGCTTTACGGCGTGTTATATGCGATTACACAGCACGATTTGAAACGGCTTCTGGCTTATCACAGCATTGAAAACATCGGAATCATCGGAATCGGTATCGGCGCGGGCATGCTCGGTCTTGCTTATCACAATCCTATTGTTGCTTTGCTGGGATTTGCTGGCGGTATTCTTCATATTCTCAACCACTCTATATTTAAAGAACTTCTTTTCCTCTCGGCAGGAAGCGTTTATACAAAAACTCACACAAGAAACATCGAAATCCTCGGCGGACTGATAAAATCAATGCCCTATACGGCGGTTTTGTTCTTAATTGGTTCTGTTGCAATCTGCGGATTGCCGCCTTTTAACGGGTTTATCAGTGAATTTCTTGTTTATTTCGGAATGCTCAAGGGGCTTTCTATAAACAGTTTCTTTGCGTTCACAACCTTGATTTTTGCGATTGCGGGGCTGGCTCTGGTCGGAACAATGGCGATTTTGTGCTTTACAAAGGCATTTAGCATAATTTTTCTCGGTCTGCCCAGAAGCGAAGCCGCTCAAAAGCCGCAAAGCGATACGGAAATGTCAATGATTCTTCCGATGGGCTTTTTAGCGCTGCTTACGCTGGTTATCGGGCTGTTTCCGCAGTATGTTTTCAAAATGCTGGTTAAACCGGTTGCTGTTTTGAGCGGTTCCGAGCTTGCTGTTGCCGAACCTGCTTCAATTATGCAGACGATTTCGTTTGTTGCGCTTGCGTTTTTGGCATTTGTTTGCGTGCTTGTCATTTTGAAGATGGTTTTTGGCAGAAAAATCGAGCTTCACGAAACATGGGGCTGCGGATACAACAGGGCAAACAACCACATGCAATACACCGCGTCGTCTTATGCAAGCCCGTTTCTTTCAATGTTAAAACCGTTGTTCAAAAAGGTTTTTGACATCGAAAAGCCCAAAAAACTCTTCCCGAAAAGCGCGCATTTCAGCCTGCATATCGAGGATATAGAAGAAGCTTACGTTCTGAACCCGCTTTTGAAGTTTGATGAATGGTTTTTGTCAAAATTTGAAAAAATCCAGAACGGAAATCTGCAAACTTACATAAAATACGGACTGCTGTTTCTTGTGTTGATAATTGCAGGGTGTATGTTTGTGTAAATCAAAGGGGAATCCCTTGCGGGATAGCCCTCACCCGCCCTCCGGGCACCCTCTCCCGTCGGAGAGGGAGAAAAAGAGAAGAAATAGGAAAAATAAAAATGCTGATGAAAATTTTAAACTTAATAATTCTTCTGGTCGTGCCTTTTTTGATGATGGGCGTGATTAAGAAAACAAAAGCTTTCTGGGGCGGAAGAAAAGGCGCTTCTGTGCTTCAGCCGCTTTATGATTTTGTAAAACTCATGAAAAAGGACTTTGTCATAAGCAAAACCACCTCGGTCGTTTTCAGAATAACCCCGATTATCGCAATTGCGTCGGTTTTGTTTGCTGCGCTGTTTGTGCCGATGGCGTCAGGAAGCGCTTTGATAAATATTCCGGCGGGATTGATTGTTTTTGCTTATATTCTGGGGCTTGGCAAGTTTTTCTCGCTCATCGGCGCAATGGATACGGGCAGCAGCTTTGAAGGAATGGGGGCATCAAGAGAAGCCTGCTTTACTTCGATTGTTGAGCCGGCATTTTTCATAATTATTGCGTCAATAATGGCAATGAGCGGAAATTATACCTTTGACAGCCTCGCTCATATCCTTTCGAGCGCCGGAAGTTACGGTGTTTTGATTACAATTTTTGCGGTTCTGGCTTTGTTTTTGATGATTTTGATTGAGGGGTGCAGAGTTCCGGTTGATGATCCCGCTACGCACCTTGAATTGACGATGATTCACGAGGTTATGATTCTTGATAACTCGGCTTCTGATTTGGCTTTGATAAGCTGGGGAGCGGCAATGAAAATGCTTTTGATTTCATCTTTGATTGCAAATATTTTGATTCCGAACAGCGCCGGCGCAGGAATTTCGGTTTTGCTTTATTTATTGATAATTTTTGCGATTTCAATAATCATCGGAACCGTGGAATCTGCGATGGCAAGGATAAGAATGTCGCATGTTTTTGAATTTATTTTCATTATGAGCTCATTCGCGCTTGTTGTCCTTTCGCTGGTCGTTGCTAGGATGTTTGGAGGTTAGAATTTAAATGGAAAACGGTTTTATAATACTTTTTGGGCTTACAATGCTCTATCTGGCGGCAACAAGCAGGATTATTTCTCACGTGAGAATACTCATTGCGCAGGGAATTTTGCTTTTTTTGATTTGCCTTTGCGGCTACAAACACACGCCGTTGTTGAATCTTGCGTTTTTAACAGTTGAAACGCTGGTTGTGAAATCAATAATTATCCCGTGGTTTTTGTACAGAATTTTGAAGAAAACCCACGCAAACAGGGATGTTGCGGCGAATATTCCGCATTTTTACTGTCTGGTGATTGCGAGTGTGATTTTATTGGGCGGTTTTCTTGTTTCAAACTACTTTATTTCTTCAATGAAAATGATTTCGCCGCTTTACTTCGGAGTTTCGGCAGCAACAATCATAATCAGCCTCTGGCTTATCACGATTAAGCACAAAATCATCTCAAACGTAATCGAATTCATCACAATGGAAAACGGAATCTTCTTACTTTCGCTTTCTGTTGCAAAAGAAATGCCTATGTTGGTCAATCTCGGGGTTTTGCTCGATGTTTTCATCGCGGTTTATATTCTCGGGCTTTTTGTGAATGAAATCAACAAGGAGTTCAAGGATTTGGAAGTTTCACATTTATCAGAGTTAAAGGACTATGAATACAATGATTAATTCAATTTTAATATTTCCGATAATTGCAGGGATTTTGATGTTGATTGTCAGAAAAAGATTTTTTGACAACCTCATGCTCAATTTGTATGCGATTTTGCATTTTGTTGTGACGCTTTTTCTGGTTTTTGACAAAGGCGCGCAAATCACCGTTCCTTATTTTGCAATCGACGGCACGAACAGGATTTTTCTGCTCGTTTTGTCGTTTGTTTTTCTGATGGTGACGATTTACAACAACGGCTATTCAAAACACCTGCCCTCGTTCAATAATATAAAAATAAAAGACAAAAAAATCTGTCTTTACTGGGTTATGACGATGGCTTTTGTGCTTTCTATGACGGGAACGATTTTGAGCACGAATCTCGGGCTTGCGTGGGTTCTGGTCGAAGCAACAACCCTCACAAGCGCTTATTTGATTTATTTCAACCGAACAAAAAGCGCTATCGAAGCCGCATGGAAATATGTTTTTATCTGTTCAATCGGGATTGCGCTGGCTTTTGTCGGAATAATCTTTTTGAACATTTCAACCGGCGCAATAAACACAATGTCCTATTCGGGGCTTTATCAATATGCGCAGTCTTTTGACCCGTTCTGGCTAAAATTGGCGTTTGTGTTTATGGTTTTTGGTTTTGGTGCAAAAATGGGGCTTGCTCCGGTTCATTTCTGGCTTCCGGACGCTCACTCCGAGTCACCGTCCCCGATTTCAGCGCTTTTGTCCGCAACTTTGCTCAATTCGGCTTTTCTTGTGATTGTCAGAGTGTTCAAAATAATGACTCTTGCGCACTGTGATTCTTATGCAAGGCTGATTTTGCTCGTAATGGGCTTTTTGTCGCTGTTTGTTACTGCGGTTTTTGTTTATCACATCAAAAACTACAAAAGAATGCTCGCTTATTCTTCAATTGAAAATATGGGGATTCTCGCAATCGGCACAGCGCTGGGCGGAGCGGCTTATTTTGCAGTTATATTGCATTTGATAGGGCATTCTCTGGCAAAGGCTTCGTTCTTTTTGACTTCGGGCAATATTCTCGAGCTTTTTGAAACAAAAAGGATAAAATCAATCAGCGGACTGATGAAAGCTGACGGAAAAACGGGTTGGTTGTGGGTGCTTTCGTTCCTTGCGATTTGTGCATTTCCGACCTCGGTGCTTTTTATCAGTGAATTTGTAATGATTAAGAAGATGATTCTCGACCATCATTATATTTTGTGCGTTTTGTTTGTGTTCCTGCTGACGGTTGTGCTTTACGGAATCGGCAGAGCGGTTGTCAAGATGACTTTTGGCGAAATCAGTGAGGATAAGGCGCAAATTCTTGACGAAAACAAAAAGAAAATCACAATTTCGATGTACATTCCGCAGTTTGTAATGCTCATAATCGTGTTTGTGCTCGGAATTTACATTCCGCAGTTTTTGCAGGGCGTAATTAATTGCGCGGTTGCGGGATTTTAATGAAAAAATACCTGTCGTTTTGGCATTAAAGCCTGACAGACCCTGAAACAAGTTCAGGGTGACAAGAAGAAGGAAAAAACAATGAACTGGCTAAAAACAACGAATAATACAAAAATAAACCTCAAAGACATTCCGGAAATGTGCATGTCGGATTTGAGGGCGCAAATTATTGAACTGAACAAACGTCCTGTCGGATTTTTCGGCAAAGATTGGGGCGAGGGGCGCGTAAAGCTTTTTGTTGTCCTTGCTGACGATAAAGCGGGCGAGCTTTATGTTGCTTCGGCAATTTTCGGGGCTGAGGAAAAGGCTTATGAGTGCATTACAAATGAAATTCCGTCATTTCATATTTTTGAGCGGGAATTTTATGAAGATTTCGGCATAGAACCGCTCCACCACCCGTGGCTCAAGCCTGTGCGCAAAAATCAGGACAAATATCCGTTTTTTGAGATGAAAGGCGATGAAGTTCATCAGGTTGCTGTCGGGCCAATCCACGCAGGCGTCATAGAACCCGGACATTTTCGCTTTATGTGCAACGGGGAAACCGTTTATCACCTTGAAATTATGCTCGGTTATCAAAACAGGGGCGTTGAAGATATGATGGTTAAACATCCCTCAAACCAGCTCGCAGAATCCGTTTGCGGGGACAGCGTAATTGCTTACAATACCGCATTTTCGCAGGTTATGGAACTTTTAAAGGGAATAAATGTTTCCAGCAAGGCGCAATTAATCAGAAAACTTGCGCTCGAAATGGAAAGAGCCGCAATTCATATCGGCGATTTGGGCGCGATTGCGGGTGATATCGCCTATCTTATGGGTGCGTCGGTTTTTGGCGTAACCAGAACCCTCGTCATCAACACAATGCTCGAATTTTCCGGCAGCCGCTTTGGCAGAGGCTTAATCACGACAGGCGGGGTTAATTTTGACCTTGAGGATGAAAAAATTGAGCGTGCGCTGAAAACTTTTGAAAAAGTTGAAAAAGACGTGGACAGAATGGCAAAAACAATGCTCAAAAACTCCACGGTTATGTCAAGGCTTGAAAAAACCGGAACAGTCAGCACAGAACGCGCGCTTGAGGCGGGACTTGTGGGTATGGCTGCGAGAGCGTCCGGCGTAGATTTGGATTCGCGCTTTGATTTTCCTGATAAATGGATGAAAGAACTCAATATTGAAAAAGGTCCGTTCAATGGCGCCGGCGATGTTAATTCGAGGTTCAAACTGCGCTACAAAGAGGTTATGCAGTCGCTTTCGATTTGCAGAAAGATTTTTGAAAAGCTGAAAGAGTTCAAAAATGAGCCGATTAACTGCGGTTACGGCGTTTTTGACAAAGAAAACGCAAAAGACGCTTTTGTCATTTCAATTGTTGAGGGCTGGAGGGGCGAAATCGTTCATATCGCAATGACGGACGCCAACGGCGCGCTCACAAGATACAAAATAAAAGACCCGTCTTTCAACAACTGGTTCGGGCTTGCTCTGGCGGTCAGAAACAACGGCGTGTCCGACTTTCCGCTTTGCAACAAGAGTTTCAACCTCTCATATTGCGGAAATGACTTGTAGATTAAACGATAAAAGCCGCTTTCGGGCGCCGGCAAGATGCTGAAACAAGTTCAGCATGACAATTAAAAAAAGGAATATAAACATGTTTGATACATTAAAATCAAGAATATATCAGGGACAACAGTTCATAAAGGACATTCCGAATGCTCCGATGAGAGAGCAGTTTCGGGGATTGCCCGTTTTGAAAAACGACGGACGGGATTTGACAAAATGTGCTCAAGTTTGCCCCACGGGCGCGCTCAAACTCAATCCGCTTTCAATAGATTTGGGCAAATGCACGCTTTGCGGAGCCTGCCAGAATGTTTGCAAGGCGGAATGCAATTCTGACGCAATCAAATTTTCAAATTTTTACAAACTTTCCGCCTCAAAACGCGAAAACCTCGTGATAACCGAGGGTATGAGCGCAGAGGAGTTTGAGAAAGCCGCAATCGAAGTGCGCAAAGAAATAACTTCCGTATTTTCAAACTCGCTCAAGTTAAGACAGGTATCCGCAGGCGGCTGCAACGGCTGTGAAATGGAGCTAAACGCCTGCTCAAACTGCAATTTTGACATGGGAAGATTCGGTATTGACTTTGTTGCTTCGCCGCGTCACGCTGACGGGATTGTCATTACAGGGCCGGTTACAAAAAACATGGCTTATGCGCTTGAGGATTGCTACAAATCCGTTCCCGCGCCAAAACTCGTTATTGTGTGCGGTGCCTGCGCGATTTCCGGCGGGATTTTCCAAGACAGCACGGAGATTGACCGCGAATTTTTTGAAAAATATCCTGTTGACCTTTATATTCCGGGTTGTCCGGTTCATCCGTTGACCTTTATTAACGGGGTGCTCGGGCTTATCAGGGCAAAAAAATAAGGCAAAAGCGGGGAAAGCCCCGCTTTTTTAGTATAAGTGAACATTTTGAAGTATTATTGTCTTGTACTGTTGTATTGTGATGTCATTTTGTTGACATAGGCCTGCAATTCTTCTTTTGTGACAATACCGTCGCCGTCTGAATCAGCAGCTTTTGTGAATTGTTCAATTGTGACTGTTGTTGAGCCGCCGCCGATTTGTTTCATTATGTATTCCTTGAGTTTTTGGTTTCTAATGTTTGTTATAACGCTGAAAAATTCTTTTTGTTCGGTTGTTGCGGTTGGATTGTTTTTGATGAATTTTTCCATGTCATCAAGCGTGAATTTGTTATCAAAATTGCCGTTTTTGTCGTTGCTGCGCTCCATTTCTTCCATCATTACGTTGTAGCCGACATGTTTATAAACAACAGATTCTTTTTTGTATTTTTCCACTTCCTCCTGAGTGATTTTTCCATCTCTATCGGCGTCCATTTGATAGAGGTGGGTTGTGAGGGCGGCTACGTTGATTGTGTAGTTTCCGTCTTTAGTCATTTCGCCGCCGAGCGCAATCATAAGCGTTCTATCCACGCTGCCATCCGCATTTTTAAACAAGTCGGCGATTTCATTTTTACCAAACTGCTTTTCAAGTTCTTCTACGGTGATTATTCCGTCTGAATTCGTTGCTGTATCAAGGTTGTCTATTATTTTGATATTTTCTTCTTTATTTTTTTGTCTTTGGATTTTGAATTCAAGCGTGTTAATAAAGGATTCGTCGCTCAAAAGTGCTTTTATTTCCTCTGCAATGCTGCCATCGCCGTTTTTATCCAGAGCCAGTAAATCATCAACGGTAATACCGAGTTGTTTGCCTACATAATTAACAGAAAGTTGTTTGTTTTCCGGGTCAAGCTCTTCACCTTTTATTGCTGCAAAAATCGTTTCCAGAACGATATCCTGATAAGTATTTATGCGTATATTATAAGCCAAAGAATCTTTGTTATTGTTTGCCTGTTTCGGGTATCCTACGCCCGTTTGCTCGAAAACACCGGCAATTGCGCTTCCGATTGCCGCAATTTCCGGATTTGAGTCGTTTTTCAGTTTGTCAATATTGTTCAATATCTCTAAATCGGTAAAGGTTTTTTGGTTGTGTTCTCCATAATCTCTGGAAAACATTGAATTATCAATATTTTTCCCGAGCTGCGTCAGGGTTTCTTTTAAAGTGGAGGTTGTTGTGTTTGGGGCAGGTTCGCTCGCGCCTGCTTCCGGCTCTGTAGCGTCTGTTTCGGGTTCTATAGTGTCGGTTTTTAAAGCTGTTATTGAATCTTTAAGCTCTGATTGGGTCGTTGATACGAGATTTTCGTAAATTGATGACTTCTTGAAAGCAAAATCAATTTTTTCTGTCGAGATTTCATTATAATTATTATCATCTTGCTGCTTAAAACTTAGCCCGAGCGTTTCAATTTCTTGTTGTTCAACCTTTTCAATATCTTTTTTCAAGTCGGCTTTCTCAAAACTAAGCCTATTAGCCATAAAACTCGATAAATTTCTTATCATTTTAATTCTCCTTTTGTGTTGACGCGTACTATTGTACTATCGGCATTTTTTTTTCTCTCTTTAGGAAATATTAAAATGCTTTACAAAATTTAACAAAATGGACGGTAGCAGATGTCAAAAATCCTGCTAAATTCATCTTATGGGAGGGGTTTGCGCTAATAAACCCCGGGAATCAGCTTTTCGTAATCTTCTACCGTGCCGTTATCCATGCAGCAAAGAATAATTGCCTTGCCTAACGGGTGCAAATCGGATTTCAGGTAGAGTTTCAGCTCTGATTTGAAGAAATCTTCAAGCATTTTTGCGCCTGCGTCGTAGGCTGCTGCGCCGACTTGAGGCTGGTTGCTTACATCGAGGAATTTTTGCGAAATAGCCGTGCCCTCAACATGAATTCCGCCCGGAATGTAGCCAGCAAGCGGGTGCCTTGCGGGTTTCAGGTTCAATTTTTTGAATGAAGCCATACCGCGTCTTGCGAGATATTCACGGATTACCCACTGCGCCATAAAACCGACCTCCCACGAGCCGATGTGCTGATTCGGGATGAGAATGTTTCTGGTTTTTGTGGTTTTCATGAACTGGTCGAGCAAAATGTTCGCCAAATCGACCCTTTTGCCGGTAGCAAAAGGCCAGAATGAGCCTACGCCCTCGCTTTTTAGCTCATTTATATTGGTGGTTTTTGAACCGTCAGAAATACTCGGATTTGCGAACCCTCTGGGCGCAACAAGCCTCCAGAGCCACGCCAGAGCCGGCGGAAGAATGTGGAGCATTCCGAAAATGCCGTAAGACGGGTTTTCTGCTGTACAAGGCGGTGTTCTCAAGCCGAAACTGCGGTAATCAATCTCAATCGGGCCGTCCTGAATGTTTTTCATCTGCTTTCTGGGGATGATTATGCGCGGATTCGGGCATTTTACGTTCGGTGCGTCTTCCGTGTGCTCCCAGATGAGGCAGGTTGCGTCCGGATGAGCCTCAAGATTGAAGAAAATCAACGGTTCATCGGGGTGCGTTGTAACTTCTTCAAGGTGCGGGTCGGTGCCGTATTTTTTTATGTGGTCAATTCGCACAAACCACGATTTTTCCGCGTCAATGACCGAAAGGCGGCCGTTGTCTTTTCTAAAACCGGGATGGCAAAGCGCCATGTCATCGGTTACGGGCTGCAATTTACAACCCTGCGACAGCGCGAGGTGTTTTTCTTCGCCGGTCACGACATTTCGCCCTAGGAGAAGTCGTCCGTCTTCTTCACGGTGCGCATATTCGAGCATTTCGCTTTTTCCGCTGCCGGAAGCGCCCTCGTGGAGTATGCTTACGTCGTTGTCATACGGGGTTGTGATGTTTACGGTCGAAGCATGAACTGTCACAAAATCTTCTTTTATCCCCAGAGCCAGCAAAATGCCGTAAACGCCTTTTTTCGCACTCGGGCCGGGGTAGAGGTTGTATGAAAAAACTTCGTGGATAGAATTCTGGTTATTATGCACAACAACCTGTTTTCCGCCGAAATGAGTGTGCCTGAAAGGCGGGGCAACGTAAATTATTGCCTTTGGTTCAAAATGGCGTTCGATTTTGTCAACCGGAATCATCCCTTGCAGGTCATAAATGCTTGCAGCGAAGAATGCTGCGTTTTTCGGGGCAACCATGAGCGCCGGATAGCCGTATTTTGCGCCGCCTGCCATAAAAGGTACAAGGATAAGTTCGTTTGAGGCAAGCCAGTTAAGGGTTTCTGTCCTGATTGAAGAGAATTTTTTGTTAAATCTGTCCTCAAAAAGGATTTTGTCGGTCATTGCGATGTTGTTTACGACCATACAGTTGGGGTCGCGGCGGCGCATATAGGGATCGGGGTAATTTACGGCGATTCCGTTTTTGCATTTTGTTACGGTGGCTTCAAGTATAGTGCCTTTTGCGCCTGTATCGTATGCTACGTCAAAAACAACGTTGTCTTTGCCTCCGACGGCCATTTCCATTAATTCCGTACGTGATTCCGGAACAATTACGCCTTTGCTGCTGTTAAAAACCTCCATAAGGTCGTCTGATATATGCCATCCCTGCCAGATTTTCGACTGTGATAAAGTATTTTCCATTCTTGATTGCCTTTCAAACGTTGATTCTCCAATTATATTACAAATCCGTTAAGAGTGGCGCAATTGTGGCGATTTGTTAAGTGGGAATGTTCATTTTCGGGCTTCGGGCGGGCCTGCGGGGTCGATTTTTTCTTTCCATGCCTTGATTATTCTGTTTTCGATTGTTTTTAAGTCTTTTGCGGAGTATTTTTCAAAGTCACGGGGCATGTGGATGTACGACCATGCTGCTCTTATGTGTTCGGGGGTGTCAATCGGGTATTTTTTGTTTACAGGGTCGGCAAATTCGACATTTCCGTATTCGTGCAGCCCTCTGTTGGGGTAAACATCTTCTCTTTTTTCCATTTTTTCTCCTTTTTTGTTGTCGTGCGGGAGGAAAGCGGGTGTTTTGATTTGGAGTGACTATGGGGGAGGGCTCAAAAATTTTTGAGATAAGGTTTTTGGCGTTGAGTGCCCGGAGGAATCGGAACGGAAAATCAAAACACCCGCTTTCCGCATGTTTCAGGATTTTCTGGCGAAAAATGCCTTGAAAAACCAAATTCCCGCCTCCTGCGTTCATCTATTCTTCTTTATAAGTAAATTTTTTGCATTACCTGCAAATACATGGCTGAAAAGGGGATGTTGCGGCTAAATTACGGGTTAAAAATGGTTTTATCAGAAAAAAGGAGGAAAAAATGCAGCCATTTGATGTAAAAGCAAAAATAGATTATGTTCAAGATACCATCGTAAGCGAGGTTCTTTACGCAGACGGGGAATATTCAATCACTTTGAAAGCGCTGGATAGTGGTACGGAGATTAAAACGCACATGTCGCCTGTTGATGCGGTCGTTTTTGTTCTTGAGGGGGATATGGAGTTTGTTGTGGATAATGAAAAGTTCAATCTTTCAACCGGTGAAATGCTCATGATGAAGAAAAACACGCCGCATTCGCTTTCTGCGCTTTCTAAGGCAAAAATGCTGCTTATCAAAATTTAATCCGGTATTTATCTGCAAAATTGTTTATTTCATATATATTGCCTATTCCTTTTTCGGGGGGATAGGCTATTATTATAATGATACGGAAGCTAAGGAACGCTTATGTGGAAACATTTTGGTGAATCAATCGTGTTGACGGTGCTGGGGCTTGTCGGAGCTTATTTTTGGGCTGAACACATGCATCCGGGCTCGGGATTGGCAAGTCTTTTTATTGTAATCGTTCTGAGCGTGCTGGAAATCAGCCTTTCGTTTGATAATGCTGTTGTAAACGCAATGAAACTGGAGCATATGACCGATGAATGGCGCCACAGATTCCTCACATGGGGGATTCTTATTGCTGTTTTCGGGATGAGGCTGCTGTTTCCGGTGCTGATTGTGGCGCTTTTTGCAAAAGTTTCGATGATTGCCGTTGCAAAAATGGCCGTTTATAATGCTGACCTTTATTCACATTATCTCCATGAAACCCATGCGCCAATTGTGGCTTTTGGCGGGGCGTTTTTGATGATGTTGTTTTTGCATTATTTTTTCAACGAGAAAAAAGATGTTCACTGGATTCGCTGTATTGAAGAACCGTTGTGCCATTCGGGGAATGTTTACGGAATAGAAACCGTTTTGACCCTTATTGCGATTTTTGTCACGCAGTCTTATGTTTCTGAGGAACACAGGCTGGGCGTTGTTCTTGCGGGGATGAGCGGCGTTATTCTTTACCTCGTTATTGAGGGCGTCAGCAAATTTCTTGAAGAAAAAGAGGCAAAGCGAGCGGCTAAAATGGTCGGAACTGTTGCGAGAACGGGCGGATTTGTTTCTTTTATGTATTTGGAGCTCATTGACGCTTCGTTTTCTCTTGACGGGGTGCTGGGCGCGTTTGCGTTGAGCAAGGATGTTGTGATTATTGCAATCGGGCTTTCAATCGGCGCAATTTTTGTTCGTTCTTTGACGATTTTGCTTGTGGAAGAGGGTACGCTTAAGCAGTTCCGCTACCTTGAGCACGGCGCGCACTGGGCAATCGGGGCGCTTGCGGTTTTGATGTTTGTTTCGACTTTCAAAGAGGTTCACGAGGTTATAACAGGGCTAATCGGGCTCGTATTTATCGTTTGTGCGCTGATTTCTTCTGTTTTGTACAACAAAAAGAACGCATAATCTTAAAATCCCCCGTTTTTCAACCAAAATAGCAAAAAACCGAAGCCGGAAAGTTTACTTTGGAGTGACTATGGGGGAGGGCTCAAAAATTTTTGAGATAAGGCTTCCGACGTTGAATGCCCGGAGGAATCGGAACGGAAAAGTAAATTTTCCGGCTTCAAACACCCGCTTTTCACCCGCCCTGATTATTTAGATTCAATCGATTTCAATTTTTCCGCCGTTTTTGCCCGAATCGCGCTGATAAGCTTTTTGTTTAAGTCCAGTGAATACTTTTGCGTAATTTCATAAGCCTGATTTATGCAAATTGCCGCTTTTTCATATTCTCCTGCGCCGAAAAGAATCTGGGCGGAGAGGGATTTGAACAGAAGAATGAAAACTTCGGAAATATTTTCGTCTTTTTCAATGCTTATTGCCGCATTATTCAAAATTCCGGTTGCCATTTCAATACTTCCGGTGTCTTTTTCGATTCCGGCAATAAAATACCAGCACAAATATGTGATATTTTTGATTCCTTTTGCAGAGGCGAGCTCAAGCACATTGTAGTAAATTTGTTTTGCCTTTTTGACGCTTCCTATTTTCTGGTAAGCAAATCCGATAAGCAAATCGCAGAAATATTCAATCTGGAAAAGGCTGGAGGAGCCGGCTGTGAGTTTTGCCTGATAAACAACATTTCCGAGCTCTTCAAAATCGCCTTTTTTCATTGACTCGAGCCCGCAAATTAGCCAGTATAAAGCTTTTGCGTATTTGTCCTGCTCAAGAGGCGCATTTTGCAATAAGGCGAGCTCGGCCACAATATTTTCGCCGCGGATTGATTTTTCCAACAGGGCAAGCGTTTTAAAGCACAACACATCGGGCAGCGCGGATTTGAGATGTTCGATAAAGGCGGGAAAATCGCTGTTTCGCTGGATAATTTTGGATAAACTGATGAAAAACAGCGCTTCGGCGATTGCATCTTTGAACTGTTTTTTTGAAAAACCTTCAGGGAGAACTTCTTCGGGCAGGTTTTTGAGGTCAATGTGCCTGAAAAGCTCTTTTCCAGCTTCAATACAGTCGTTCAGGCGGCCGAGATTGTAATAAATCTCAAGCGTGACAAGGTTTATCAGAAAATAGTTAAGGTTGAAGTTTTTATTTGAGGGGTTGAATGAGCCTTTCGGGGTTCTTGAGATGATTTTTCCTGCGTATTCGAGCGCGTTTGCGTAATTTCCGCTAATCAGGCAGCTTTGCACGAGTTTGTTTGCAACTGTCTTGATTTTTGCCTCATCATCGCCCTGTTCAAGGTTTTCGAGCAAAAGTTCAAGAAAATTGAGGATTTTTTCGGGATAAAACTTGTAAAGCATTGAGCTTACGTGTTCATAGACCTCAAGTTTAATCTGCTCAACGGTTTTGTCCGTGTCAGGGTCGATTACGTTGTCAACAAGCGACAGATATTTGTTTGTGGTGTTCAAATAAGCCGAAAAATCCCCGAGCTGCTCTGCGGACTCTGAAAGATTGTGCCAGATGTTGAAAGCCTCTTTCTTCTGACCCGCAAGTTCTGCGATTTGGGCTTTAACAGGCAGATTGTCGGGGTATTTTGAAAGAAGATTTTTGCTCAGATTTAACGATATTTGCGCAAGAATCTCCGGCTGAATGGCTTCTTGCAGGTTTTTGCGGCAGATTGTGTAATTGTTGATTCTGACAATTCTTTCTTTTTCAATAGTTATAAAACCTTTTGATTCAAGGAATTTCAGGTCTTTTACAAATTTTTTCAAGTCGTCCGTGTTCTTCAAAATATCAAACGGAACCCGCTCGCCCAAAAGCAGTGCCGCAGTGTAGATTTCAAAAGCAGAATCTTTCAAAACAAGGAGCTTTCTTTTTATCAACCCGTCAATATCTTCGGGAATAACTATCATGCGGTCATTTTCGACCTTATATTTCCCTTTTTCGATTGAAAGCACCCCGTCTGCTGCAAGATAATTGAGCGCCTGAGCAAGATAAAACGCCGAACCTCTGGTATTTTCGAGGATTTTTTCAAAATAAAAGGATTTTTCGATATTTTTCAGCTCTTTTCTGCGGTCTGTGACAAGAGCCTTGTTTGAAGAAAGTTTCAGCTCGAGCTCGTAAAAATTCTGCGAGGTCATGAGCTTGTAAATATTTCTGTGGAGTGAAAAATCAGTGCTGTGACCCAGCAGGAAGCCGGTTTCGCCGAGCTGTTTGGTTTCTATTAAATATTTCAGAATTTCAAGCGAACTTTCGTCAATATTATGAAAATCATCAACAATAAACACCGTTTTTTCGTTAATTGATGAAAAATATCTCGAAAACGCTTCAAAATAGCCGTAATGCGCGTCTTCGGGATGTAAGTGCTGCGGGTTGCTTATTGTAAGCAGGTTGCGCAGGGCGTCATCGGCGGTGATATTGTTCACAAGAATCGGGTTTGCCATTACATCAAACTCGGTCAGCCCAGAGTTGGCAAACATCAGCGACCGCAGAAACCCGAACGGCGTATATTTCAGGCTTTCGAGGCACCCGAATCGCACAGTTTTTGCACAATTCAGGATTTCCGGCGTAATTTCGCAGTTTATGTTCATCAGCCTGCCGCTTCTGTCGTCGCCTTTGACGCAAACTATCGGATTTTTAATCCCCTTGGCGAAAATTTCTGTAATTTTGTTCAAAATATTTTCGTGCTTAACTTTCAGGAAAGAGCAGGTGAGGCTTGAAAAATCAATCAGTTTTTCGTCGTTTTCCTCTTCTTCCGGAATAAAATCTACGCGTTTGGGGAGCTCGAGCGCGGAATTTTCCTCTTTTTCTTCAAGATTTATCAGTTTTGATAAAACAAGCTCAAAAAACATTACCATGTGCTTTTTCACGTATAGCGCGCTCAGGGACTGGAACGGATATTTGGTTTTCAATGCCTGATAAATATATGAATCTGCAAGAACCTGAATATTGTTGAACAAATGAGGCTTGTTTCCTGCATTGTACATGAGGTTTATGTTCAGCCCTGCGTGATATCCGCTCGATTTCATATAAACATCGCGTTTTTGAACCGCCATTTTTACCCGGACTGAAACGCCTTTTGTTTCATACAGCTTCTGGTTAATTTGAGCGGCGAACTGGGTAACATGCAGCGCAAAATCAATGGCTTCCGAGGCAGATTCGGCAAAAGTGTAGCTTTTGCAAAAACGAATAATATACGTGTCATCAAGAATCTGCACGCGCAAATCCTTTTCTGCGGCAAATTTTTTCAAAAGTTCGTAAAAGTTCTTCCTGAACTGTTTTACTGTTTTTTCATTTTTAAAAATTGTTTTCAGCTCTTCCATCCCACCGAGCTGGATGGTCAGAGCTGCGAAATTCTCGATTATTGCCTCTCGAAGCCCGATACTGGCTTCTATATTCAAGCCGCAGGAGGGGCAATTTTCGAGTTGTGCAGGGTTAAGTCTTCCGCATTTGTAGCATTTGTTTATGAGAACCGTGCCGCAGGAGGGGCAGATTTTTTTTGTGGTAATCTGTCCGCAGGCGTGGCATTTTAGCCTGATTACTTTTTTGCAATTAGGGCAATTTAAATCGTGCTCATTTAGTTTTGTACCGCATTTCGGGCAGTTCATGGTTTCTCCAATTAAAGCTGCCATAAAGACAGACTTTTCCAAGGATATTATAGCGGTAAATCCCGCCCTCGGGCTCATCTTTTCAAGGTATTTTATATCGGGCGGGGTTTTATTAGGTAAGGGGCTGCTAAGAACGCGATTTATTTTGCTTTTTAAAATCAACATCCAGCAGCAACGCAAACGGCACAAGGCAAATCGCAATCAAAGCAAAGATTTCAAAAACATCAACATACGCCATAAGCCTCGATTGGGTTAAAAGCTGCTTGTAAAATAGGCCGCCGGCTTTGTGAGCAGCGAACATTGAGGGATAAGACGCCATAAAATGGTGGGTCATTGCGCTCATTTTGTGCTGAAAAACCAGATTAAAATCCGAAAGATTCCGCACAAGATATGTCTGATGAACCTGAGAAAGTCGCGCAACAAGCGTTGAGGACATAGATATTACAAAGGCTGTTGTTACGCATTTACAAAGGCTGTGGAGTCCCGCACCGTTCGACAGCTCCATTTTGGGCAAAGTTCCCAGTGCAAGCGCAGAAACAGGGATAAACACAAGAATTACGCCTACGCCCATCAAAATATTGGGTAAAACAACGTAAACAAAGGAAATCGAAAGGTTCAAATTTGCATACATAATCGTCGAAAGCGCAAGAAACACAAATCCGACGGAAATAAGTATCCTGTTGTCAATTTTTTCGACCATTTTCCCGATTACAGCCAGCATTACGACGCAGGAAAGCACCCTCGGCGCAAGTGAAAAGCCGCTGAGCATAGCTGTGTAACCCATAAGGCTCTGCAAAAATTGCGGAAGAAGCACGATTGTTACATAAATAATCATATTTACGGAAGAGCCTAAAACCGTGCCGATAAAGAAGTTTTTATCCTTAAAAACGCGCAAATTTACGATTGCATTTTTGCATTCCAGCTCCCAAACAACGAAAAATATAAATGAAAACACCGAAATCCCTGTCAACCAGCAAACCCACGTCGTATCAAACCAGTCGTACTGTTGTCCTTTGTCGAGCACGATTTGCATTGAAAAAAGCCAGATTACGAGAGCTATCAGGCCCACAAAATCTACTTTTTCGGGGATTTTCCGGTTTTTTGTGTCCTCAATGTTGCAATGAACGAGAATTACCGAAAAAATCCCGATAGGAATGTTCACAAGGTAAATCCACTGCCATGCGGAGTTATCCACGATAAAACCGCCGAAAGTCGGGCCCAGTATTGAAAAAACCATTACCGCAAGCGCAAAAAGCGCCATTGCCTGCCCTCTTTTCTCAAAAGGAAACGCAGCAATCAAAATTGCCTGCGAAATCGGCATCATCGGCCCTCCGCCAATGCCCTGAATAACCCTGCCGAGCACAAGCAGGTTCAAACTGTGCGCAAAAGCGCAAACCACGGAGCCGATTGTAAAAATCGTTATAAAAACCTTTAAAAAATTCTTTCTTCCCATCAAATTTTCAAGCCAGCCCGTGAGCGGGATGAGGATTGCGTTTGCAATCATGTAGCTTGTGATTACCCAGTTTGCTTCGTCGAGTGTGGAGCCGAAAAAGCCGGCAATATGAGGGATTGCGACGTTTGTTGCCGAAGTTGCAAGCATTGCGAACGAGGTTGGCAGAAGAATTGTTAACGCAATCAACCACAAAGGCACAACATCTCTGGGAACGGGCTTTTCAGGCAATGTTTTTTCTGCGACTGCGGTCATTTACCTTACCTTAACCTCCGGAACGACTGACATTCCGGGAACAATGTTATATTTTGAAATATCTTCTGTAAAAATGATTTTTACAGGAACCCTCTGGACGATTTTTACATAGCTTCCTACTGCATTTTCGGGCGGAAACAGGCTTGCTTTGGCGCCTGTAGCCCTTTGAATGCTGTCAACTTTGCCTTTGAATTTTTTTCCTCTGTAAGTATCCACTTTTATTTCTACGGGCTGCCCGGGGTGCATGTTTGCGAGCTGCGTTTCTTTAAAATTAGCTACAATCCACATTTTTTCGGGCACAACGGCAAGCATTGGCTGCGCAACCTGCACATAATTGCCCTGTTCAACCGAGCGGTTTGTAATCAGCCCGTCCTGAGGGGCGTAAATTTTTGTGTAGGATAAATCCAGTTTTGCCTGCTCAACTTCTGCCTCGAGCCTTTTAATTTCAGCAATTGTGGCGTCTTTTTTTGATTTTGCGCTCTGGAGCATAGAGTGGGCTGCCCTTTCTCGCTCAAGTGCGGCATTATGACCGGATTGCGCGACTGTGAGGGCTGTTTTGCTCTGGTCGTAGTCCTGTTTTGAGGCTATTCCTGCTTTATGCATGTCTGTGTATCTTTTGTAATCTTTTTTTGCAAAATCCAGCTTTGATTCTGACGCTGAAATGTCTTCTGTTGACTGATTCAAGTCTGCCTGTGACTCTGTTATTTTCTTTTCTGCAATATTAAGGTTTGCTCTGGCCTCCGCAAGTTTTGCTTCTTTTTGCGCAAGGGCGGTTTCATAATCTTTCGGGTCAATTTCAAGAATTAAATCGCCTTTTTTAACAGGCTGGTTGTCATCCACAAGGAGTTTTACGACAGGGCCCGCAACCCTCGGCGCTACTGACACGATATGCCCCTCAATAAATGCGTCGTCGGTTTCTTGATAATAAAAAGAGTGGATAATGAAATATATTCCGGTTAAAAAGAAGATTATTGCCGTAATTGTTGGCACGATTACCCTTTTTTTCATATAACTCGGGCGGGTATCTTCTTCCTCCTCGTCTTCATTATCAGGTATTTGCGGTTTTGTTTTTATTTCCGGTTTATTTTCTTCTTGTGCCGGTTTTTTGTTATTTTTTTCGGCGTTGTCCATCTTAAATCCTCTCTATCAGGTATGAAGTTTCGTCTTTTTCTCTAAATTAGCTATCATTTTGTTCATAATTGCAAAACAGGTTTCCAGTTCTTCTTTTTTAATCCCGCTAACAGCTTCATCTCTCAGCTCAAGCATGTAGGGTTTTATTCTGGCATGGAGCGCTGCGCCTTCCTGCGTAACCTGTATTTTGTTGACTTTTCTGCCGTTCACATCATGAATCCGTTTTACAAGTCCGTCCGCTTCCAGAATATTTATGAGTCTGGTGATATTCGGGCGGTCTTTGTATGTGATTTCGCAGATTTGCCGCTGATAAAGTTCCCCTGTTTCAACGAGAATTGAAAGAATAAGGTATTGTTCGGGCGTAATCGGGAATTTGTTCTTTGCGTACATCTGAAGAGTCGCAATCCTTGACAGGACGCCTGTTGTCATCAGCGTGAACAATACTTTTTTGTTTAAGAAATTTTGCGGCATAGTGTTTTTTTATTTTTTTTCATTTATAATAATTCTTGTGTTATTATAATAACACAAGAAAAAATAAGTCAATAAAAAAAATTTAAAACAGCCGAAAACGAAAGACAGCGTATGAAAAAATTAATAACACTTCTGTTTATGCTTTTTCTTCTTTGTCCGCAAACGGGTTTTTGCAAGGCCGCAAAAGAACCGGCGGATTATAAGAAGCAATATATAAATCTTGAATGGTGGGAGCGTTACAATGACCCGGTTTTGAGCGGGCATGTTCAAACTTTGTACCAAAAAAATCATGATTTAAAAATTGCAGCGCTCAAAGTGAAAGAGGGCGAAAAACTCGTTAAAATTTCTTTTGCAAACGAACTTCCGGAGCTTTCTTTTAATGGAAGTCTTGCCAGAAATCTTAAATCCAGCAATCTCCAATTCGGAAATATGATGATTCCGAGTTTTAAACAGAGCGAACTTCAGCTCCCGCTGACAATGAGCTATGAGGTTGATATCTGGGGAATGAACAGATTTCGGACAAAAAGCGTTGAAAAACAGCTCGCAATGATTCAGCAGGATGAGCGTGCAACTTATATTGCGCTGACTTCGGCATTTGCTGCGGAATATTTTAACCTTATCAGGGTTGATGAACTCATAAGGATTCAGGAACAGGTCGTAAAAATTCAGGAGGACATCGCAAACAAGACGCAAATTAAGTTTGAAAACGGTCTTTGCACGCAAAATGAGGTTCTTAACGAGCAAAAAGCGCTTTCTTATGTAAAAGAGGAATTGAACAACCTTAAAAACCAGCAATCTGTTCTGATTCATCAGCTGGAGGTTTATCTTGCGTCGGAACCGGGCTCGGGCGTTGATAGAGCGGGTTTCGGGGCGGTAAAACCTCTTGAAAATATTCCGTCGCATTTTGATTCCGATGTTATCTCGAACCGTCCTGATTTTTTGCGTGCGGAAAACAATATTAAACGAATTGGTTATGATGTTAAGGCTGCAAGGCGTGATTTTCTTCCTAAATTTGTGCTTTACGGGCAGTTAGGGTTCAATGCTTATCAGTTTGACAAGTTATTTTCCCATCCGGCTCAAATGGCGGCAGCAGGGCTGCTTCCTCAGTTTGATTTCTTCACCGGAGGCCGAAAAATGGCAATTTTGAAGCTCAAAAAATACGAGTACGAAGAAGCTGTTGAAAAATATCAAAAAACAATTCTCACCTCGTTTCAGGAGTTGAATGACGCGCTCATAGGCGCAGAAACTGCGCAAAAAAATTACGAAGACAGCCTGAAACGTTTTGAATACGAAAAAAATCTGCTTTCTTTGCTTGAGCAGAAACGCCGGATTGGCGCTGCTGCCGATTTGGACGTTTTATACGGGACAGAGCGCGAGCTTCTTGTTCAAAAAGAAGAGGTGATAAACAAAATAAATCTCATTATCTCCTCAATAAACATCTACAAAGCGGTTGGCGGCGAGGATTTGTATAAAATTGTCGAGCATATATAAAAAAATCCCCGCATCGAGCTTGTTTGCGGGGTAGTTATAGACTATTTTATTTGAACCCAGTTCTGGTTTTTCAGCTTGAAAGTACCGCATGCGTGTTCTTTTTTGAATTTCTTAATAGTTTTTTTCTGCTTAAATCCGCCCGCTTTATAGAGTTCTTCAAGCTGCGCGTCTGATAATGCGCAATTTGAGGCTAAAATCCGGTTCGGAATAAATACGTTTATTGTCTGGAGAATACATTTTCCGTCTTTGTAGCCTTTAATTGTGCTTGTTGAGGAGGAATTCGCCGGATGGTTTATTTTTCCGCTTGTTGTGTAGGGCGTACAGGTTTTTAAATTTTCCAAATAACCGCTGTCAATATAAGCGACGTCAGCTGTGGGCTTAAAAGTCAAATATGCGGCAAGAATAGTAACCGCAAGAAGAATCGGAAGCGCGATTTTGTCTTTTAGGGAGCTGATTTCCTGCTTTTCTAACAAATCTTCGTATTTGCTTTTTTCTTCCATATTCCCTCCGTAATTTTAGCTTTATCCTTTTGACCTATCACGTTCGTGAAAGCGATAGAGGAATTATAGCTTTAAAATTGAATTCATGCAAGAGCTATCAAAAAAAGAACTAATATGCAAAACTGCCGGCGAGCTACTGAAAAGGCTGCGCGGCGGGAAAAGTCAGTTTATGTTCAGCTCTGAAAACGATATTTCAATTTCTATAGTAAATACCTTTGAACGCGGCTTAAAAGACCCGCAGCTCACGACGATTTTTCGCCTTGCGGAGGCTTTGAATATGAAACCGTCTGAATTCGTCCGGATGATAGAAGATGAATTGCCGGAAGATTTTTATATGATTGATAAATAACGGTTTTGATGGCTACAAATCTTCCGGTGAAGCGATTTTTCCTGCAACAGCGCTCGCTGCGGCGATTGCGGGCGAGGAAAGGTAGATTTCGCTTTCTGTATGCCCCATTCTGCCTACGAAATTCCGGTTTGTGGTCGAGATTGCGCGTTCTCCTTTTGCGAGAATTCCCGCATGACCGCCGAGGCAAGGGCCGCATGTCGGCGTGGAAACTGCGCCGCCGGCTTTTATGATTGTCTGGATGTATCCTTTTTCAATTGCTTCAAGGTAGATTTTTTGCGTACCGGGAAAGACAATAAGCCTCACATCGGGGTGAACACTGCGCCCTTCAAGGATTTGAGCGGCAACTTTTATATCCTCAAGCCGTCCGTTTGTGCAGCTTCCGATGATGGATTGGTCAATTTTTATCTCCCCGACCTGAGAAATCGGTTTTGTGTTCTCAGGCAGGTGCGGAAATGCCACAGTAGGCTCGATTTTCGATACATCGTAGGTCAAAACCTTCTCGTATTCGGCATTTGCGTCGCTTGTGTAGAAAACCGGCGTTCTGATTGAGCGGTTTTTGAGATATTCTTTTGTTTTTTCATCCGGAACAATGATTCCGTTTTTTGCGCCGGCTTCAATTGCCATGTTGCAGAACGTCAAACGCCCGTCCATGTCCATTTCTTCGATTACATTGCCGGAAATTTCGAGGGTTTTGTAAAGTGCCCCGTCCACGCCGATATCGCCGATTAAATAAAGCACCAAATCCTTTGCGCTCACCCATTTGTTGAGTTTTCCGGTGAATTCGACCTTAATTGCGGACGGAACTTTGAACCATGTTTCGCCGGAAGCCATTGCGCAGGCCAAATCCGTCGAGCCCACGCCCGTAGAAAACGCTCCCAGCGCGCCGTAAGTACAGGTGTGAGAATCTGCACCGATAATCAAATCTCCGGCCGTAACAAGCCCCTGTTCGGGCAAAAGAGCGTGCTCAATGCCCATTCTGCCGACTTCAAAGTAGTTCGTAAGCCCCTGTTCTTTTGAAAATTCACGAACTTCCTTTGCCTGCTGGGCTGATTTTATGTCTTTGTTCGGAACAAAGTGGTCGGGCACAAAAATAACGCGATCTTTGTCAAAAACTTTGTCAACACCGATTTTTTTGAATTCTTTTATTGCCACGGGGCCTGTAATGTCGTTTGCTAGCGTAATATCAACCTTTGCAGTGATTAAATCGCCCGCTTTTACCTCATCCAGCCCCGCATGAGCTGCAAAAATCTTTTCTGTAATCGTCATTGGACGCGGCATACTTCTCTCCTTTAGCAATTAAATTAGACGTCATTCTGAACTTGTTTCAGAATCTCCGGCAAAAGCCGGTCAAACAAAAACATCGTGCGTCATTTTGAACCTGTTTCAGAATGTTTGCGGCCCTGAAACGGGTTCAGGGGGCAGAATTAAAGGTTTTTTGTTAAATCATCAGCAGCAATCTGATAACAAGCACCCGAACAAGATAAAGCACGAATAACGCCAGCATTGGCGAAATATCAATGCCTCCGATGGGCGGGATTATTTTTCTGAAAGGCTCAAGAAGAACGTCAGAAACCGCAGCCATTGTCTTAAACGGCTCATTGTACCAGTTTATTGACGGAATCCAGGTTAAAAAGATTCGCGCAATGATAATCCAAAAATAAATTTCAAATAAAAGATTTACTATTTCAGCAACTGCCTGCATTTTTTCTCCTTAAACCCTTGAACCTGAAAGCGTTTTTTCGCATTCGCAATTTTCTCTTTCTACAGGGAGTTTTTCTATCATTTTGAAAAGCAGGTTTTTGAGTTTCTGGTTGTTTTCTTCAAAAACTTTGATTACCGCTGCGTGAGAAACCGGTTCAACTTCGCCGACAAGCCCTGCATCGTAGTCTGTTATCAAAGAAATGTTCAGCGGGCACATATCCATCTCTTTTACGAGATATGCTTCGGGGAATTGGGTCATATTTATTACTTCCCAGCCCTGAGATGTGAAGAATTTTGATTCTGCTTTTGTTGAGAACCTCGGGCCGTTGATTACAACCACTGTTCCGGTCGGATGGATTGTGATTCCGAGCTCTTTGCCGGTTTCAATTGCGATTTTTCTCATTTCGGGGCAATAAGGGTCAGCCGCGCTAACGTGAGTAACAATCGGGCCGTCGAAAAAGGTTGATTTTCTTCCGTCTGTCCAGTCAACGAACTGGTCGCAGATTACAAAATGGCCCGGTTCAACGTGTTTTTGCAAGCTTCCGGCTGCGCAGGGCGAAATCACTCTTTTTACGCCGAGGGATTTCATTGCCCATACATTTGCTCTGTAATTGATTAAATGCGGGGGAATTGTGTGGTTTCTGTTGTGGCGGGGCATAAATGCGACTTTGTGAGCGCCGATTTGCCCGATGAAAACGCTGTCTGACGGGGCTCCGTAGGGTGTTTCCACTCTGAGTTCTTCAATATTGTCTAAAAATTTGTAAAATCCCGAACCGCCAAAAACGCCGATGTCTGCAATTTGTTTTTTCTCCACAATTTCCTCCTTTTATTAATTGTTTATTGGTTTTTTCTCTTTGACCGGTTTTTGTTGACCGGCTTTGCCGGGGATTCTGAAACAAGTCCAGAATGACACACGATCTTTTGTTTGTGCGGCAGCGCCGCGGCTCTCTGATAAGTTCAGGATGACTATATTTTATCTGAAGAAACAGCCCGAACAGTTTATACCGCACGGGCTGAATTTTTATTAACGGATTTTTGTTTGTTCCTGCAAAAATTCCTCTTCTTTTCCTCCGGTGGGCGGGTAAACCTTTCCGTCAGAATTTACTATAATCGAATATGTGCCTCCGTCCTCATCACCGTTTACATCTACAGTAATGGTTTTCGGATAAGAACCGCCGTTTACACCCGACCATTTTATACCGTTTGTGGTGGTAAAATTGTCATTTGCGCTGCAATTGCCTGTTCCGATAATATTAACTTTATCCGCCATAAAGCAGCAAAGAGCGTTGCTTTGACCTACCGAGTTGCAGCCGCTTGCACCGGAGATTGATGTTCCCCAGAGGTCAAGAGGTGCCTGGCTAAAGTCTGCGGCAGATGTTGCTCCGATTTCCTGGTCATACTTAGAGGGGTCATTTATTGTGTCCGCCACAACCTGCTCAAGCGTATGGTATGCTTTTATATACATAACTTTTTCTTTGTCAGGTGTGACCCTGTTTAGTGTTCTCAAAAGGAGAGCCGCTATTACACCGATAATCATCAGTGCGATTAATGCTTCAGCAAGAGTAAATGCCTTTTTCATAATAAACCCTCTTATTAATTATTAAAACTTGTTACTTCATTATAGGGTATTTTTTTTATTTTGCAAAGTGAGAGGCAATTTTTTTGAACAAAATGTTTTTATAAAAATATGTAGTGAAGTAGAAGGTAGTTTTATGAACACAACTGTTTCAAATTCAGGAAATCTCGCATACCCCGCAAATTGCACAGGAGCTTGTCCCGTTACGAAAGATATCGCAAGATATAATTATGATACCCAAAGAGCTGACATCGCGCGCAGCATTGAACGGGCTCATACCGAGAAAAAAGCAGGTTATACATGGCCTGTTATCGGTCTGGCGGTTTCTGCCGTGGCGACGATTATAGTTTCACGCCTGAAAAAAGGAAAACTGTAATTTTTTAAACTGATTATCATATCTTACCCAATCATAATGTTGAAAAAACACTTAATAAATGTTAAACTTAAAGAGAAGATATGATGAAAGGTTTACGCCCGATTGGATAGTATAAAAAACAAATTCAAAAGCCTCAAAACCCGCGCTGTGAGCGCGTTTACCCTCATGGGGGGGGGGGGGGCTGGTAGATTAGGATTTACCCTTGCTGAAGCACTTCTTACCCTTTTAATTATTTCTATTATCGTTGCCCTCAGCACTGCGATAATTGCGAAGAAAAATAAAAAACTTAGAGCTGATAACCAGACTCACTACTGGTATTGCACAAGAACCTCTTATAATGGCTCTCATACGTCAAGCACAAACTTTAATCCTGCACCGGGCTCGCATACTGCTGATTCGTGCACTTTTTCGCCGCCTGCGGGTGTAAACAAGTTCAATGTTACCGTAATCGGAGGCGGTGGCGGTGGTGCGTCGGGATATGCAAGCAGAGAATCCGAACAAGTCTTCACTCCCGGCACATACACTTTTAAACCGCTTAAAACGGATTCTTATTATTTGATTTTAATCGGCGGCGGTGGCGGCGGCGGTGGTAAAAAAAGTGTTTGCCACAGAAATGACACCGGCGGACATTCTGCTGCAATGATTCATAGTTTTGTGAATTTGGATAAAAATACAACTTATGTCGTGACTGTCGGCAACGGTGGAGGAACCCGTACCGGCTCTCACAGCGGAAAAGACGGCGAAAATTCCACTTTTTCCGGCGGAGGATATTCTTATGTTGCCGGAGCCGGCGGTGGCGGTAACCGTTGTACAAGAAAAGGCGGATGGCGTCCGACTTGCTCCTGTAAAGGCGGAGGTTCACCCGGAACTTTCTCTCCAAGTAACGTAAGCGGTACAAATGGTGTCGATAATAACGCGACAATAGGTGCTGTTCTTAACTGCAACTCTTCAGGTTCTTGCAAAAATGAAAGTGTTGCAAACTGGCTGCCTACCGGTTATAAAGAAGCCGGAAACGGCGGAAATGGAGAAGATTCAGGCAAAGCGCACGGGAAAGACGGCATAGCGCTTGTTCAGCGGCTGACTGCATATGGCGGCGGTGGAGGGCAGGCTGGCAGTCTTGCTTTCTATCAGTACAAATATTCACCGGGTGATATTACTGTTTTCGTTGGTGAAGGCGGTGCCGGTGCAACTCAAACCGATCAGGACGGAAAAGACGGTACTTCCTCCAGATTCGGAACTAAAATTGTGTCCGCAGGAGGCCGTGGCGGTAAAGCCAGGGCTAACACTGTTATGGACGGGTACGTATCATTAGGTGAAGACGGTTATATGTCGCTTTTGCCCACAAACCTTGTGAATGATTATTCATACTCAAGTGCAGCTGCGGGCGGCACAGCCAGCTCTGCGGGAGCCGGAGGCGGAACCCCCGGGGCGGGCGGAGGCGGTGGCGGTGCTGATGGTTTGAGTTCAGCATGGTCGGCAGGCGGCAATGGTGCAGCCGGAATTGTAGTAGTTACCTGGTAATCCAAGCTTGGGAGCAGATATGAAAAAGAAAAAAGACGGATTTACACTTGCAGAAGCTCTGGTTGCATTATTGATTGCATCCTTGCTTATTGCTGCAATGATTCCGGTTTTGACCAAAAAACACAGAAAAGTTGAAACCCATGGGAAATGGGAATGCACATACAACAACGGAAATACAGTTTCCAGAACCTATACAAACGGAATTCCCGGAGAGTGGGAAAATTCCAGCTGTACTTTTTCACCACCGGCCGGAGCTGAAAATTTTAGAGTTACGGTTGTTGGCGGAGGTGGCGGCGGTGCCGGCGGAACCGGAGGTCGTTTCAGAAAAGTGCTTTCTGTAAAGGATAATGGAGCGTATGTTGTAACCGCTCCGAGGGACGGTACTTATTATATTGCATTGCAGGGCGGCGGCGGTGCCGGCGGAGGAATGGCATGCGGTACTCCTGAAAATATTGATTATGAGTCATCAATAGACAGCTATTTCCCTCACCAGTACACCGGTTATGGCACGATTGCAAACCCCGGAACTGTTGATTTTAAAGATGACACTTTTGATTACAGTGTGCTTTATTCTAACACTTTGTCAGATATTAAACCCTATTTGCAAGATTCCTCATATTCCTACTGTTTTACTCGTGACGGGTGGAAAGAATGGGATTTTACAAACCCGGAAAACTGCTGGAATTGGCCGGGGCAGGGCGCGTATGCCGGTCAGTCATCCGAAAGAACAGTCGATTTGCAAAGAACCCAGTCTTTGATGGTCTATGTTGGTAAAGGCGGAACGGCAGGAGTTAGCCAGTTAGGCGGTCAACTCGTCGGTTCTATGGGCAGCGCAGGTGAAACTTCATATACCTCTCTTGGGGACAGTGCTTCCGGCGCACAGCCGGGGAATTACAGATATAGAACTACTGTTTCCTACAAGGATGTTCCGGTTAAAAACTGTAAAAATGTTGTTGTTGACAAGCAAAGAACCGAAATTGAAACAACATATCACTCCTGTCTGTCCGAAATCTCCAATTTGTCTGTAGATGGCTCCGGCAGCAACTTTTATTGTACTACTGATACATGTAAAGCTGCTTGTGCGGCCCAAAATTCCGGTTGCGCTATTTATGGCACCGCGGGTTCCTCATACTGTTACGGCCATTATAACACTGAAGAAGAAAAAATTGTTAATTATCAGGTTGTTGAGGTCGATGAAACAACCTGCCAGCGTGCATATAGACGAATTTCAAACTGGCTTCCGGCTTGCGTATCTTCACTAAACGGAAGCGGCCCGCAGCCCAGCCTTGGGATAACTGCAGATGAACCCCAGCTTGCAAATGCGACCAGTGAGGATGATGAGGGTGAAACTGAAACCATTGGCGGTTCCGGCTCCGGAGGATGGGGTGCTGGACAGCATACATACCTTGATGAAAACGGGAACAAATCATATCTGGGTGAATCCGGGCTGGATGGCTCCGCAGAAGTTTATTACACTGAATTCGCCGGAGGCGGAGGCGGTGAAGCAGGCAGGATGGTTACATCTATATTCAAAAAGCTTACCCGTACAAGAGCTTACCCCGGATACGGAGGTGCAGGCAGCGCGGCTGACTCCGGTGAAAGCGGAACTGACGGCGGCGACTCAAGTTTTGGCGACCTGCTGTATGCTGAAGGTGGCCGTGGCGGTAAACCCGAAGCAGTCAAGAGCGGTTTGATTGAATCCGGCCTCAAAGCGTATTTCCCGGGCGGAAACGGTGGTTATGCACCTTTGTACGCAAATATTGGCGGGCATGGTGAATGTGCATACGGCGGAAAAAATTCCGGTCGTACTTCCGATGACGGTATGGACGCGTTTACTCCATTATCAGCTTTGAATGTTATGACAAAAGGCGTGATTCAATTCTATATGCTATGTATTCAGTATGGTTACGTTCAACCCTGGGGATTGGACTTCTTTGGAGGGCCTGAGGGTGATATGACCTATGGCGCAGGAGGCGGCGGCGGTGCCGGTGGCGGAAGAAGAGGTACTATGAACCATGATGTGACATATGCGGGAAATGGCGGTGACGGTGCAGCCGGCATTGTTATCGTTGAATGGTAAAGGATAAGACATGATAAAAAATTCCAGAAAAGCATTTTCAATAGCTGAAGTACTCGTAACTATGATGGTAGTTTCGTTGATTGTGATTATGTCTGCTCCGGTAATTACCCGAAAAAAAGTTAATTCCAATGCTCAATATCAGGGCGGTTCTTGGACCTGTACTCTTGATGCAAACGGGAAAGCCGTAGCTTCTGACGGCTCGATTTCCGCTGATGGAAAATCTTGTATTTTTCGTCCTTCCGGCGGCGCAACCGAATACACTGTTTATGTCATAGGCGGAGGCGGCGGCGGTGCTGCAGGTAGTGATGGCAATTTCAAGGTATCTTCTTACGGACAGATGGTTACGGACGAAGTCCCCGAAACTGCTGATTATGATTATTTGCTCGTTGGCGGCGGAGGCGGCGGAGCCAGCTATTATTCTTATAAAAATACGGCACTTGTTGGCTGCAATGGCGCAGCGGGGGCTGTCAGCAGTGGAACTGTTAGATTAACAAAAGGTTCACAGATACACCTTTCTGCAGGAAGCGGTGGCGGCGGGGGATATACTGCTGCAAGTAGTGATAGTATTAAAGACTTTGTTCAACAGACTGGTGAAGTCGCTACGACTGCACAACAAGGGTATAAAAGTGTTTTTTCTTCTACTGCAGGTACATTTGAGGCTGCCGGTGGTAGCGCCGGCGATTATCAAAAGAATTCCGGCTGTGCCACAAGAACAATTAGCTCATCAGCACAGAGCACTGTCGCAGATTTTACTGATTTTGGTCTTTCTGCTGCTGCATTAATTGGCAGAGGCGGAGATGGCTCTAAATGCGGCGTTAAGGCCAGCGTAGGTAACAGCGGTGTTGCGATTGTGCGCGGTACTATGGTTACCGGCGGCGGTGGTGGCAATGCCGGAGATGTTGTTTATAAAACTATTAAAAGACTGCCCTCAGAGGTCATTGTCAAGGTTGGACTTGGCGGAGCCGGCGGTACAACTGACGGTCAGGACGGCTATCAGGGTCAACCCAGTGCATTCGGTGCATATGCTGTTGCCACGGGCGGTAATGGCGGCAAAGCAGCGGCGGTTACTACTACAGAAACAACTGTTAAAGGCGAAGACGGTCGTCCTTCACCGCTTGGCGGCTTTTATGAAGGCAGTACCGGAGCCAAAAATGCTGAAAATAATATGGATAATAATAATGGCGTTGTTGCACCTGCTGGTGATTTATACGGCGCAGGCGGGGGAGGAGGTGGTTTTAAACGTTTGGTTGGCAGACCGTTGCCGGGTATGGATACATCGGATTACGGTGTCGGTAAAGGCGGCAGGGGCGCCAGCGGAATTGTACGTGTTGAATGGAATTAATCCTATTATAAACTAAAAAATTAATAGGGTTAAATGGTTTTAAATTCTTTTTTTCTGAAAAAAGAGTTAATTTGTGTTGCAAAAAATTGTAAAATTCTTGTAATATATTCATAATAATATTAAAGTTATCATGACTTTGTGTCGTTATAACTAAATACATTAGAAAATATTACGAGGGCTTTATATGTTGGTTTTGCACAATAAAAGGGGCGGTTTCACACTTGCGGAAGCACTTTTGACACTGTTGATTATTTCAATAATTGTAGCTTTGAGTACAGCTATTATTGCAAAGAAAAATAAAAAACTCCGGGCAAACAATGAAACACACTACTGGTTGTGCACAAGGGACAGCTACGAAGGAAGCCACATAATGGACTCCAATGCTGCAACAAACAGCTCTGCATCTACAAATTCCTGTACCTTTGAACCACCTACCGGAGTAAACAGATTCAATGTTACTGTAATCGGCGGGGGGGGCGGCGGAGCCTCCGGATATTCCAGCCTTGAAAACCAGCAGGTCTATACCACAGGGCAATATACTGTAAAGCCGACTTTCGACGGCGATTATTATATAATTCTTGTCGGCGGCGGCGGCGGCGGCGGCGGCCACAACTGGAAATGCGGGAATGGCTCACTGGGCGGTCGTTCTGCTGCATTGATTGCCGATTATTTTCAGCTTGACAAAAATTCCAGCTACTCATTGACAGTGGGCCTCCATGGTGATGGTGCAAATGGTTCACACTCGGGCGGTCAAGGCGCTGATACAACCTTCTCTGGTGGCGGATTGAGTCTTGTTGCCGGTGGAGGAGGCGGAGGTAGACGCAGAACTCCGAATTTCTTTGGCTGTTCTGACAAAGGCGGTGGTGACCCCGGTACTTTTTCTCCTGCTTCTGTCAATGGCATAAATGGCTATTGGAACGACGAGCGTTATGGAGCTTATATACTCTACAATAAGGAAAGAGATGCAAACCGAAATCTGGAAATAGCCAATAAACTCCCGGGCGGCTATAATAATGCCGGCTGCGGCGGCCGCGGATACCAAAATGAGGGTCAGGACGGCTGCGATGGCGTTGCTTTGATACAGCTTTTAAGAGTTTATGGCGGCGGTGGCGGTCAACCCGGCGATTTGGGCTTTTATCGTTATTACCAGAGCCCCGGCGTGACAGAAGTAGTTGTCGGTAAAGGCGGCCGCGGTGCACAGACTATTGACAGCGACGGAAAACCGGGAACTGCCTCAAGATTTGGCTCAAAAGTAATTGCCGGCGGCGGTGAAGGCGGACAAAAAAGAGCTCTGCTGGCTGAATCTGACCACAAGGCGAACGGCGAAGCCGGTTATAAATCACTTATGCCAACAAACCTTGTTGACGGCTATTCTTCTTCGTCACCGGCCGCCGGAGGCACCAGTGAAACAGACGGTGCTGCCGCAGCAACTCCGGGCGGAGGCGGTGGAGGCGGCGGTGCCGATGCGGACACCGGAACCTGGACAAAAGGCGGAAACGGCGCGCCCGGTATTGTAATCGTAACCTGGTAATTATAGTTTTGGAGCAAAATATGAATAAGAAAAGATACGGATTTACTCTTGCTGAAGCACTCGTTGCATTGTTGATTGCATCGTTGATTATAGCTGCAATGATTCCCGTTATAACCAAAAAACACAGAAACGTAGAAGTTCACGGGAAATGGGAATGCACTTATAATGGTTCTTTGATGTCAAGAACTTATACAAACGGAGTTCCTGACGAGTGGCAAGAGTCAAACTGTATATTTTCACCTCCTGCCGGAGCTGAAAACTTTAGAGTAACAGTAGTCGGCGGTGGCGGCGGTGGTGCCGGCGGCACCGGAGGAAGATTCCGTGAGGTTTTCTCGGAAAATCAGGCAGGCGGGTATTATGTTACTGCACCTGAGGACGGTACTTATTATATTTCTCTCACCGGCGGCGGCGGTTCCGGCGGCGGAATGGGCTGCGGCTCACCGGAGGGTATAGATTATGATTCGATTATGAATAGTTTTTTCCCCAGACGTTATCAGGCCGATAATGGATTTGAAAATCCCGGAACAACGGACTATGCGGACCCCTCTTTTGATTATAGTGTGCTATATTCAAATTCTGCTGCTGAAAATGGGACTCAGGATGTGAGAAAATATCTCGATATGAGCAACCCCAATCCTTTCTGCTTTTCTCAAGCAGGTTGGTCAGAGGGCAATTTTGATGATCCCGATAACTGCTGGAATTGGCCCGGACAGGGTGCATACGGCGGCGGCTCAACTTCGCGTACTATCAAATTGAGTAAAGGGCAGTCGGTTTATTTCTACATTGGTAAAGGCGGAAGCCGAAAAGGTACTTACCTGAAAGGTAAAGTCGTTGGTGCATTTGGTGAATCCGGCGAAAGCTCCACTTCTTCTCTAGGGGACTATGCTTCAGGGGCAAATGCAGGAAATTCAAGAGATTATTACAGCTCGGTTTCTTACAAAGATATTCCTGCCCGTAATTGCCAAAGAAAAGTTTACGACAGAATAAGATATGAGTACGAATATAAAGATCATTCTTGTTCTGAATTTTCCGATGCAAGCTCCTGTTCTGCACAGTCTGGCTGTACTGCCTCCGGAGAGGGTGATACTTTTAGCTGTAGCGGTACATATACTGAAACAATAAAAAAAGAAATTCCTTATCAGGAAATCGATGAAGATACAACAAATTGCAAAAGTGTAATAAGAAGATATACGATTGGCTTCCCCGCATGTGTAATGTCCACAGGCGGTTCCGGCCCGAATATAGGCTATAATGCCGATGAACCCAGCTCAGCTGGCTATACAACTGAAACTGCCGATGACGGAACAACCGAAGAAATCGGTGGCCCGGGCGCAGGCGGTCGTGGAGCGGGCAAAGAACTATACGAACTGGAGGACGGCTCTAAATCATACCTCTCAGAAGACGGTTACGATGGTCAAGCCGAGTTCCACTACACAAGTTTTGCCGGCGGTGGCGGCGGTGAAGCCGGAAAAATTGTTACCTCGGTATTTAAAAAGCTGACGCGTACTGCCGCATCTCCCGGTGCCGGTGGATTGGGCAGCAGCGCTGATTCTGATACTGATGGCGGCGACGGCGGAGATTCATCGTTCGGCTCTCTAATGTATGCACAAGGCGGCAAAGGCGGCAAAGTTAATGCTATCCAGACGGGCATAGTTTATGTCGGAAACAGAGCATACTTCCCCGGCGGAAACGGCGGATATGCACCTTTGTACGCAAATTTGGCTGGTCATGGCGACTGCGCTTACGGCGGACGTAATGATAAAAGAACCAGCGACAATGGTATGAGCGCATATACTCCGTTAACGATTTTAAATGTTATGTCTAAAGGCGTGTTGCAGTTCTATGTGCTGTGCATTCAGAATGGTTACGTTCAGCCCTGGGGATTGGACTTCTTTGGCGGTTCTGAAGGTGATATGACCTATGGTGCCGGCGGAGGCGGCGGTGCCGGAGGCGGTACAAACAGTACAAACGCTACCGGCGCTACCTATGCAGGAGCCGGTGGAAACGGTGCTGCCGGTATAGTTATTGTCGAATGGTAAAGGACAAATTTATGATAAAAAAATCAATAAATGCGTTTTCAATTGCAGAAGTTCTTGTCACTATGTTGGTGGTTTCACTGGTCGTTGTGATGTCTATGCCGGTAATAACCAGAAAAAAACTCAATGCCAATGCCAGGGTTGAGGGCGGATACTGGGAATGCAAGCTCAATTCAAACGGGCAGCATGTCAGCTCTGACGGCGCAGGCACTGATAGGTGCGTGTTTACGCGTCCTGAAGGAGGCGTAAAAGAATACTCTATTCTGGTAATTGGCGGCGGCGGCGGCGGGGCAGCCGGAAGTGACAACAATTTTAGACTTTCTTCATACGGAAACCCGGTTTCCGGTGAGGTGCCAATGACTGCTACATATAATTGGCTGCTGGTTGGCGGCGGAGGCGGCGGCGCCAGCCACCAGAATCGTGTGACTTCCATTGCCTGTAACGGCGGTGCAGGCGGGTTTGCTTCCGGCTCATTGTATCTGAATCAGGGCACGCAGGTTCATTTGTCAGCCGGTATCGGCGGTAGCGGCGGATATACTCCAACCAGTTCGGATTCAACTGCCGATTCTGCTGCGCCCGGAATGGAAAGTGTGCTTACTGTTGTAAATACAGGTTCGTTGGTTGCCTCAGGAGGGCCTGCCGGCGATCCTACCAAGACTAGCGGTTGCCAGAATAGATTTTTGAGCTCCTCTTATTTGAATCAGATAAATGAATTTACGGACATTGCTACTTCTGCTTCTCTTTTTGGCCGAGGTGGACTGGGATATGGTATGGGAACCAAAGCTGATTCCGGAAATAACGGCGTAGCTTTATTAAAAGGTGATATTCTTACCGGCGGAGACGGCGGAAGAGCCGGCGAAGTAATTTACAAATCAATGAAGTCTTTACCATCTCAAGTCGTTGTCAAGGTCGGGGCGGGTGGCGCCGGCGGCAGAGAAAAGGGTGCTGATGGTGAGCAGGGACAGCCGAGTGCTTTCGGCACTTATGCTGTTGCAACCGGAGGTGCCGGCGGCAAAGCCGGAGCTGTTAATGTTTCAAACTCGGGCAGCGTTGCCGGGCTTGAGGGAGAAGAATCTCCCCTCGGCGGCAAGCTCAATGCCGGTTCGGGCAGCACAAATGCCAAAAACGATATGGATGTAAACGATGGTTTTGCAGTTGCTCCTTCTGATATGTATGGTGCCGGCGGCGGAGGCGGCGGTTACAAAAAACTGGGCAGCGAAGATAACTTTGGAAAAGGCGGCAGGGGCGCAAGCGGCTATGTTCGCGTCGAATGGAACTAACTTTCCCTCTCTAAATCAATAAAGAACCAGTATCAGAATTTTTCTGGCAAAAAGTATAAAACCTATTGTAAGACTTGTCATTGCGGCGATAAAAACAACGCCGGCTGACAGGTCTTTTGCCATTTTTACGAGTTTTGAGTATTTATTTTTGTAGTATGCGTCCAGCGTAAATTCGATTACAGAGTTGAAAAGTTCTGCTGTGATGACATTGCTGATTGCCAGAATCAAAACGCAATATTCAAGGCATTTGAAATTTAGCAAAATGCCGAGAAGCAGGGAAATAAACCCTATTAAAAGGTGAAAACGGTAATTTTTTTGTGACTTGTAAGCGCAGCTGAGCCCGTTAAAAGCGTTTTTAAAACTTCTGAAATACCCTGTTGAAGCATATTTAGACATCAATTTCCCCTGTCATTTCCTTTTGTATATCCCACATCTCGCACAGCGTTTCTTCGCTCCGGTGGTCGTAGCCCATAAGATGAAGAATTCCGTGTGCTAATAAAAAGTATAGCTCATCTTCAAAAGTTTGACCATTTTCTGCGGCCTGGGTTCGGGTTTTTTCTAAAGATATGATGATTTCACCGAGATTTATCTCATTATCAAAGATAAACCGCTCCTCCGGCGCGCTGTCAGCGAAGATTGCAAACGATATGACGTCGGTCGGGCGGTCGATGTTTCGATATTCTTTGTTTATGCGGTGAATTTCTTCGTTATTGCAAAAAACAATGTCAAAACACAACCTATCGCAGTCATAACCTTTCAGGCAGGAGTTTTGGACAAGGTTTTCTTTTGAGAGGAAGAAATCTGTCATTTTTTGCAGATTTTTTGTGATTTTTCCTAAGTCCAGCCCTGATTCAACAGTGTCTTCGACAAATATATTCAATTCGGGTCTATTCATTTTCCTTTTTCAATCGTTTTTGAATCTTTTTCTCTATTTTTTCTTCGTCTTCCGAAATGATTTTTTCAGGCGCAACAAATTTCTTTTTGAGCGCTTTTTCTTCGAGTTCCTGAATTATGTTTTCGTGATATTTAATCCTCTGATGGTGCGCTGCACGGAGGCTTTTTGAGAAAGTCTGGGCAATTGTTTTCAAATCTTTCAAAGTTAGCGGGCTGTCAGAGAGCTGGCCGTCATTGAGCCTGTCTTGAATAATTTTATTTATCATATTGTCCAATTCCTCGGCAGAATGGTCTTTCAGGGTTCTTGAGGCGGATTCTACCGCGTCGGCAATCATCAAAATTGCCGTTTCTTTTGTGTTCGGGCGGGGGCAGGTGTAGCGGAATTGTTCTTCCGTAACTTTTTCTTCGCCCTCCTCCTGTTTTGCCTGATTGTAGAAGTAGCGCGCAACCGAGTCGCCGTGGTGCTGGATTATAAAATTCTGGATAACCGGCGGGATTCCGTATTCTTTCGCCAAATCAATACCGTCTTTCGGGTGAGCTGTGATAACCATTTTGCTCAATCTGGGGTTCAGCTTCGTATGCGGGTTTTCAATGCCGAAATAAGTCTGGTTTTCAACAAAGAAAAGCGGTCTTTTGAGTTTTCCGATGTCATGGTACATTGCGCCAACCCTTGCCAGCACCGGGTCTGCGCCGATTGCTTCGGCTGCGGCTTCACACAGGTTTGAAACCATCAAAACATGCGAAAAAGTGCCCGGCGCATCAAGCTGCATTTTCTTCAAAAGCGGCTGGTTGTGGTCGGCAAGCTCTGCAAGCCCGTAAGGGGTAACAATTTTGAACCAGCTTTCAAGCAGCGGGATTGTTCCGAGCACGATTACGCCCGCAAGGAGCCCGTTTACAAAGCCTATCAGCGCATTTGTCCAGATAAATCCCGTATCAATCGGGTTTATGCAGTTTTCAATCAAATAAACATCGAGGATAAAGAAAAGCATTGCGAGTGCTATCTCCACGCCTATTTTTAAAAGGTCAAAACGGCGTGAATATTTTATTTTTGCGGTTGCAATAGCGGAAATTAATGAAACTATAAGAAATACAGCCACGGGCTGCAGCGGCATTTGCATTGAAATTGAAATAATGATTATCAAAATAGCCGAGGAAAGGAAAGAAACCCTCGGATTTGTAAAGATTGAAAGCAAAATTGCAAAAGCAGGGAAAGGCAGGTAATAAAACGAGGCTCCGTCCGGCAAAAGGGTTGCGCAGCCCGCCATAACAAGTGCAAGCAGCCCCGTAATTGAAAGGTAGTTTTTATTAAGGAATTTCTTCTCAAAATACTGCAAATAATACATCAGCGCGATTATTCCGAACGCAACAAGGCAGAAAATGCCTATTATTCCTTTCAGATTGAGTTCGAGGACGTTATATCCGGCTTTTTGGAGCGCGTCGCGTTTTACTTTTGTTACGAGTTCGCCTTTATAGACAATTTTGTCGCCTTTTTCAAAGGTTACGGTTACGGGAGTTATTGAGTTTACTGCGTTTTTCTTTGCAATTTCCGTGGCAACCTCATCTACGACCATATTTGGCACGATTACCTGTTCAAGCAGTGCAGAAATAACGCGCATTTCGCCTTTTGAGGTTTCAAAGTTGGAATTGCGAAGAATCATGCTGTTTAGCCTGTCCAGCTCAAAATCTTTTTCTGTTACGCCCTGTTTTAGGAGGTTGTCCAGAGTTTTGTCGGCTTTTCCGAAAGTATTCATAACCCTGTCGTCATTTGCGTTAATCAGGTAGTTCAAAATGTAGTTTCGATATGCATTTGAGTTGTCAAAATCAAAAAGCAGGTTCATCTGGTCTTTTTTTGTTTGATAATCGCCTTTTTTGCTTCTGATTTTCAGAATATTTGCCTCAAGCGCCTTGTAATTGTTTTTTATGTAGCTGTCTTCCGCCGGTGTAAGGACGGGTTCAATTTTTTGAGCCATTTCCTTTTTGTACTGGTCGGTTTTGAAGGTATCAACGACTTTCATTGTTTTATATGCAACGACATCGCGTTTGCTGGTTCCGTCATCGCCGATAATGCTCTGAAAAAGGAAGTATTTTGCGCACAAAACAGAGGTCAAAAGCACTGTGAACGCCAGAAATATCAACAGGTTGATTACTCTCGATGTGGAAAAAATATCCGAGATAAGGTTCGTAAATTTAACTTTTTTCATATAAAATTCTCGATAATATCTTGTTACTTATTATATTTTAATACTTATATAATACTTTACAACAGATTAGGAAACTTACTATCGTTCTTAAAGAGGATTCTTTTGGGGGGATTGTTCAGAAATCCGCTTTCTGTTGATGTATTGGCAGGGGATGGGTGATTTTGCGTAAAAAGAGAAAGATATTTCTTTTCCGTTCCGATTCCTCCGCCCAATCAGTGAGAAAAGTATATTTGTCACAAAAAAGTGGGCTCCCCCATAGTCACTGCAAAGAAAAATCTTTCGCTTTTTACTTGGCGGGGTGGGGGATTGGTGATTTTGCGTAAAAAGAGAAAGATATTTCTTTTCCGTTCCGATTCCTCCGCCCAATCAGTGAGAAAAGTATATTTGTCACAAAAAAGTGGGCTCCCCCATAGTCACTGCAAAGAAAAATCTTTCGCTTTTTACTTGGCGGGGGTTGGGAAAGGTGAAATGTTGGGGCGGGGGCGGGATTTTGGGTGAATTATTACGCTGCTTTGTTTTTTCAGCAGGATGTAATATAATTTTTGAATCGGAATTAATACGGAGATGATTATGAGAGACGAATTGCTTTCTATACTGGAAAAAAACAGCAGAATCGACTTTAAAGAGCTCGCTGTGATGCTCGGAGCTTCTGAAGAAGAGGTTTTGGGCGAAATTTCAAGGCTTGAAAAAGAAAATATAATCTGTGCATATCACACCCTCATTAACTGGGAAAAAACAGATATAGAAAAGGTTTCGGCTCTGATTGAAGTGAAAGTTACCCCCCAAAGAGGTCAGGGATTTGACAGGATTGCGGAAAGAATTTACAAATATCCGGAGGTAAAATCAGTTTACCTGATTTCCGGCGGCTATGATTTGCTTGTTACGCTTGAAGAAAAGAGTTTGAAAGAAATTGCAGGGTTTGTTTCGGACAAATTATCCACACTGGACAGCGTTTTGAGCACTGCAACGCACTTTATCCTGAAAAAATACAAAGACCACGGCACGATTATCAACGAAACGTCAAAAGACGAAAGAGAGGTAATCACCCCATGAGGAACTTCCTTTCAGACAAAGTCACAGGGCTGAAACCCTCCGGAATCCGGAAATTTTTTGACATAGTTACGGAAATGAAAGACGCAATCTCGCTCGGAGTAGGCGAACCGGACTTTGATACGCCGTGGTTTATCCGTGATGAGGGGATTTTTTCGCTTGAGCGCGGGAGAACGTTCTACACTTCCAATGCGGGGTTGAAAGATTTGCGTCAGGAAATCGCAAATTACATTAAAAGAACCCAGAACATTGATTATGACCCGAATTCGGAGATTATTGTTACGGTTGGAGGCTCTGAGGCGATTGATATAGGGCTTCGTGCGGTGATAAACCCCGGTGATGAGGTCATAATCCCCCAGCCGTCGTATGTTTCCTACGAGCCCTGTGCAATTTTGGCCAATGCAAAGCCCGTTATAATTGATTTGAAAGCGGAAAATGACTTCAGGCTTACACCTGATGAGCTTTTGGGCGCGATTACGGACAAAACAAAGGTTCTGATTCTTCCTTTTCCGAACAATCCGACCGGTGCGATTATGGAAAATGAGGATTTGGAGAAAATTGCGAAAATTGTTATTGAAAATGACATTCTTGTTATGTCGGACGAGATTTATTCTGCGCTGACTTACAAAGGTAAACACGTTTCCATTGCCTCTCTGGATGGAATGAAAGAACGGACGATTTTGATTAACGGTTTTTCAAAGGCGTATGCGATGACCGGCTGGAGGCTGGGTTATGCGTGCGGGCCAAAGGAAATAATCAGGCAAATGACCAAAATTCACCAGTACGCAATCATGTGCGCGCCCACCACAAGCCAGTATGCTGCGGTTGAGGCGTTGAAAAAAGGCGATGAAGAGGTTGAAAAAATGCGTCAGTCCTATAATCAGCGCCGCAGGTTCCTGATGAATGCGTTTAAGGAGATGGGGCTGAACTGTTTTGAGCCTTTCGGGGCGTTTTACGTGTTTCCCTGCATAAAAGAGTTCAATATGACATCTGAGGAGTTTGCAACAAGGCTTTTGACCGAAGAAAAAGTCGCTGTGGTGCCCGGAAGTGCTTTCGGCGATTGCGGTGAGGGCTTTTTGCGCATTTCTTATGCTTATTCTATTGAGAATTTGAAAGAGGCAATCTCAAGGATTGAAAAGTTTGTGAAAAAATTGAGGGAAGAAAGGTAGTTTTTCCTCTTTTTGCGAATTCCGCACTCAGAAGGCTGCGAAGCGGGGAATAAAAGCATGTTTTTGCAGAAATCGGGCAAAAAAAACCTCTTTCCGAAGAAAGAGGTGAGCACTAAGTACAAGCAATCAGAAGAGTTGAGGATTTACTATGTTATGATAATCGATTGCCGGCTTTCTTTCATTCCACTTTGTAACCATCTTTGTTTTTAGTCCTTTTGGGTAACATGAAATATTTTTTTGTATGCAAGAATAATATTGCTTGCATTATAAAAAAAATCTGATATACTGTTATTAAGAATTATTCTTAATAAGAAAAACTATGGAACATTCAGAAGAAATCGTAAATAAAAAAATAGAAATACTGAAAGATGAGTGCAAAAAGCGCAATATGAGGGTTACACCGCAGCGTATTGTTATTTATCGCGAGGTTGCAAAGTCCTGCGAGCATCCGGACGCGGAAGCTGTGTATGAGGCGGTTAAGAAAGAGCTGCCGAATATTTCTTTTGACACGGTTTATCGCACACTTGCTTCGCTGGAGGAGATGGGGATGATTTTCAGGGTTGATAATCAGCTCCCCAAGGCCCGTTTTGACGCTGACAGAAACCCTCATCATCACTTTTTGTGCATGAATTGTGGCGAAGTTTACGATGTTTGTCTTGATGAAAATGAAAATTTAAAAACACCCGCACATGCTGCTGAATTTGGTGAAATAAAAGACTTAAATCTGCAAATCAGAGGAATTTGCAACAAATGTAAGAAAAAACACAAGGACAATTAGCGAAAAGGAGAAAAATTATGGAAAAATTTGTATGTACTGTATGCGGTTATGTTTACGATCCCGCAGAAAATGACAATGTTGCATTCGCAGATTTGCCGGATGATTATGTTTGCCCCCTTTGCGGCGTAGGTAAAGACCAATTTGAAAAAGAATAAACCGCCGCCCGTTTATACATAAAATTAAAGGAGATAATATGGAAACTGCTCAAAAGAAAGAACTTAAAGGTTCTAAAACTGAAAAGAATTTAATGGAAGCTTTTGCCGGTGAATCACAGGCAAGAAATAAATACACTTATTACGCTTCTCAGGCAAAAAAAGACGGATATGTTCAGATTGCCAAAATATTTGAAGAAACTGCCAACAATGAGAAAGAACACGCAAAAATCTGGTTCAAACTTCTTCATGGCGGAAGCATTGCGGACACTATGACCAATCTGCAAGACGCTGCAGCCGGTGAAAACTACGAATGGACAGACATGTATGCAAGATTCGCTCAGGAAGCTAAAGAAGAAGGCTTCAACGATATTGCTTTCTTGTTTGAAAAGGTTGCAATGATTGAAAAACACCACGAAGAAAGATATCAGAAGCTTTTAGCCAACGTAAAAGAGGGCAAAGTTTTTGAAAAATCAGAAAAGGTTGTTTGGGAATGTGCAAATTGCGGATTCTCTCACGAGGGTACAAACTCTGTGGAAATCTGCCCTGTTTGCCAGCACCCGAAATCTTATTTCTTCATTCAGGCAAGCAACTACTAATTCATTCAAAACTTAATCTCCTCCCAATGGAGAAAAAACGCACAGACCTCGCGTTTGTGCGTTTTTTATTTGCCGAATTTGTGATGTGTTTTAAAAAAGCAAGGGATTTGCCTTTGCAGTGACTATGGAGGAGGGCTCAAAAGTTTTGAAAAGCCTGAATTCCCAGTCGGGTGCCCGGGGGAATCGGAACGGAAAAGGCAAATCCCTTGCTTTTTTCGCTTCTCTCTTGGATTATCCTGCATTTTACAAAAGTATTTCGATTGCTGCCATCAGGCTTGAAGGATCTGCGCAATTTTTTGCTACTATGTCGTAGGCTGTGCCGTGGGCAGGTGAGGTGCGGAGTATGTCCAGCCCGATTGTCATATTTACGGCGCTTTTTGACGCCAGAACCTTCATCGGAATCAATCCCTGATCGTGATAGCAGGCTACATAACAGTCAAAAGGCTGGGAAGTGTTGTTTTTTATGGCTTCTGCCGCTTTTATAAAGAGCGTGTCTGCGGGCATTGGCTTTGTGATATCTATGTTTTTGAGCTCCCTTAATGCAGGCTCAAATTCGCTGATTTCTTCGTTTCCGAGGATTCCGTTTTCTCCGGCATGAGGATTGAGCGAACAAAGGGCGATTTTGGGAGCTTGAATCTTGAACCGCTGCTTTAGCACGCTTTCCAGACGCCTGATTTTTTCAACAATCAACTCTTTTGTGATTTTTACATCTTTTAATGCAACATGCCGCGTTAAAAGCATCACCCTGAAATCCCCTGAAACGAAAAGCATTTCGGCTTTTTGCCCTTTTTGCGCAAGCTCTTTTTCAAGAATTTCAGTCTGACCGGAAAAATCATACCCGGCAAGGTGAAGTGCGTTTTTTGATACAGGTGCGGTGACTATAGCCAGCGCTTTTCCTGCTTTTGCCTTTTCACAGGCTGTTTTTATACATTTATAGGAGAATTCGCCGCCTGCTGCCGTTTCTTTGCCAAAATCAGCCTCGCCTGCGGGTGTTTCCTCGACTTCATAGGCAAAATCAGCGGGCAAAAAACGTTTGCTGCCGATAACGAGAATTTTTTCTCTGGGCGGCCGCATGCGATAAAGCGCTTTGGTGATGATTTCCGGGCCAATCCCGTTGTAATCGCCCATTGTTATGATGATTTTTTTGTCGTTTTGAAAAATCAGAATTTACTCCTCGTGAGCTTCAAAATACCTCAGAATGTCGATGAGCGTATTTGCGTTTCCGACATTGCCGGATTTTGTGACAATCCATTGCGCTTTAACGTCCATACAAAGCGGAATCGCGGGGCTTACGGCGTCAATAACCTGCAAAGAGTTGCTGTTTATTGCTTTGCAGCATTTAAAAGATGTTTCGCCGCCGATAGTGAGCAAAATCACGTCTTTGTCGTAAATTACCCGTTTTGTAAGGGTTGCTAAATAGTCACAAATCTTGGAAAGAAGCTGGGATTTTGACATTTCGTTTTCAAAAAGCATTTGCCCGAGAACCTTGGAATCGACCGTCAAGTCTGACGTGTGAACAATTACGGAATTGTCTTTCACAAGGTTTTTTGAAACCCTTTCAACGATTTCATCGCTTACGCCCGCGAGAATGTCCTCCAGTTTTAAAGAAATGAAATAAGTATTTTCAAAATCGTCCGAATCATCAAGTTTTTGGATTTGAGAAGCGGTAATCTGTGTTGCACTGCCCGAAACAAAGAGTTTTGGCATTTTGGGGATGGAGGTTGTTATGTTGTGCATTTCCTGGTCGGGCAGCCATACATTTCCGAGAACCTGCGCGCAGCCTGCGGAGCCGCAGGGGAGAATATTGTATGAACTTTTCTCCATCGCCAGCACAACCTGCTCAATATCGGTCGTTGACATTGCGTCTGCAACTATCAATTTTTTTCCGCAGGCAATTAGCTCGTTCAATTTTTGCAAAATCGGCCCTGCGCCCTTAATAATTGTTTTTAATTCAAGCAAACCGATTAAATCATGGTGTTCTTCATCAAGCTGCTTTTCCAGAAGCGTCGGGATGTGGGATTCTGCAATCGGTGAAAGCGGATCCCTTGCCATTTCTGTTCTTTCAATGGGAACGCCTTTAAGAAGATGATATCCGCCTATTGTGACTCTGCCCTCCTGCGGAAATGCAGGAATAATCACTGCTGCGTCCCATTCAAGCGTTTCCAGCATTGCAAGGCATTCAAGGGCAATATTTCCCCTGAGCGTAGAGTCCATTTTTTTGTAAAAATATTCAACATTGAGGTTGTCGCGCAAAAATTCCGTAGCAAGCTTTACGCGCTCTATTGCGGTGTTTGCGTCGATGTTTCTTGTTTCGGTAGAAATCGCCCACGCCTGCGTATTTGCGCTATTTTCCGGTTTTACCGAAGAATCAAGTATAATCTGTGTATTTGCACCGCGCAGATGGAATTGTAATGCTGTATCATCAGCCCCTGTAAGGTCATCTGCAACTATGCCGATATTATTTGAAACGAACATAATTATTCCTGTGAATTTTTAGAGCCGAGCAGCCTCATGTTCTGCGCACGTACAAAATAGCGTTCTCTTGATGAGCCGGAAGCGTCATTCCATTTGCTCATCGCAAGTCTTCCGTCAACAGCGACGAGTTTGCCTTTTTTTACGTATTCGCCGGCGATTTCTGCCAGTTTATCCCACAATTCAATGTTAAACCAGTCCGTTACCTCGCCTTTTGTTTTAGAATCCCATCTGTTCACAGCAAGGGAGAAAGTTGTTTTAACTTTTCCTGATTCAAAATATTTCATTTCGGGGTCTTGCCCTACTCTTCCAACAACAACGACTGAATTAATCATTAAAAAATCCTTTTCATTTTAATCTTTTATCTGATTATAGTTTAAACAACGTGAATGCACAAAAATTGTTTACCAAATGTTAAGCTGATTAGTATCTGTATTTTGAAATATCTTCAAAATACTTTTCCAGAGCCATATAACCGTTGTAAATCTCATTTGTTATGAGTGTGTAGCGGTTTGCGGCAAGGTATTTCAATTCTTTGCAGCGGATATTGATAATTTCGTCAGAATCGTTTTTCAGATTAGCGTCCTGTGACATTGACCATTTTTTTAACAGCGCAAGTTCTTCGTTAATCTGTTTTATTGTCGAGTATTCGAGCTGATTGAAGTCATATTTTGCCAGCAGGGCTTTTTCCTGATTATTTATGCGGCTTTTTACAACCGGAGAGCCGTAAATCTTTTTGATTACCATATAATTGTCAGCGACGAGCACATGCGAGCGCGGTACATCGACTTTTGCGAGCAATGCCGAGGTGCTGAGGTTGCTGAATTTATCATTTTCGTCAGATAGTGCGCTTTGCTCCGTAATTATTGTATTTTCTATATTTTGCTGGTCTTTAATCAATTTTCTCTCCATAAAATTTAACGTTTAACCGTCCCAATCTATATACTTATAATATACAACACGCATAGATTTGTCATGCTACTTTGTAGAATTGTTAAGTATAAAAATTGGCTAGGTAATTTGGTCAAATTGTGCCATCGGATGGTCGGGGTGACAAAAAGGGCGCCCCGGCATTCCGAACTAGTTTCGGAATCGCCGGATTGAAGTCGATGGTCTTGGATTTTGCCGCCGGAAGCGTGATTTTCGAGTCCTTGCGACCCTGAAACAAGTTCAGGGTGACAAAAAGGCGCCCCGTCATGCTCAAGCACCGCCCATGCTACTCCTGTAGGCTGCCAGAAGCGTTATTAAGCCGGTCTGGTAACAGAAAGGAGCGTATCCCGGGGGTAAAATTTGTCCACAAGCCCGAGTTCTGCCCTAACAATGAAAAATTCCAGTGTTTCGCCTTTTTGAACCCCTAAATCGTTGAAAGGTATTTTTATTTCTACAAAATCTTTGTAAATTGTTTCAATACCGTGTTTTATCTGCAAAATCCAGAGGTTATCATAGTTCGCTTTAGCAAATTGTGCCGGAAAATCGAGTTTTCTGAAAAAAGTCATTTTTGCCTCATTTGTAAAACGCTCTTTTAAAAGCGGCATTACATTTTCCGTCTTGCTTATGGTTCTGATGTTTGCAACAGGCGGATTTTGCGTTGAAGCGTTTTTGAAATAAATATAAATCTGATGAAAATCCTTGAATCCGATTTCTTCATCAATCACATAGCTGTTTATGTCAAAGCGCAGATAAAGATTGTCTTTGTCATGCTCAAAAAAGATTTTGTTGAAGAACCTTTTCTCCTGCATTGTCGGTGTGGTGGGGATTTCAATGCAGCCTGCATTTGCCCAGTTGTCATTATTGGTTCCGGTGAGCTCAAAATTTTCAACCTCGCCTCTCGGATAGCGAGAACCTACGTAAACAGAGTCATGCAACGGTGTATCAAGGTACTCGGGCTCAGGTTTTCCTGCAAGTTTATATACATTTTTCAGATGTGAACGGAATAATAGGTCAAAAAGGTTGTCCTGACCGGAATCATTGGGCTCTCCGTACCACCAGAACCAGTCGCTTCCTTCAGCCATGTAAATTTCACGCCAGAGCTCGAAAAGAAGCTGCGGGTCGGTAATTTCTTTTTCAAATTCTTTTAAATCCTGCCGTGTTTTATCAAGATATTGCCACGCAAGGTTTTTTGTCGGTTCGCCCACCCAGAGCATAAAATCACGGTTAATCCAGGAGCCCGGATGTATGGTTTTTATTGATTTTGTTTTTTTAATTTTTTCAAGATAACCGCTTACCGTAACCGTTTCAAGCCCCTCATCGCTGTTTATTAAGCCGTATAGCGTTTCTAAAAACTCGGTTCCGTCCGCAGGGTAATTTTCCCAGCAATTTTCACCATCCATGGCGATTGTCAAAAGATGATTCTTGTCCGGAGAGTTTTCGAGCTTGTATTGTATGGATTTTATCCTGTCATAGAGGTCGTTTGCAGCTTTTACGGGGTCATGGTTCGGATATTCAAACCCGATAAGGTTTGGAAAAACTGCGTCGCGGAAAATTATGCTAATCGGTTCTTTGCCGTTTTTGTATTCGTACGAATGGCACAGGTCATAAGGATTTTCAAGATATCCTCTGAAATCCCTTGAAAATTCACGTTTTAGCGACTGTTCGAGCACTCCCTCATCCGAGATTGTCCATTTTACGCCCAAATCCTGCAGAATTCCCATTGTTTTTTCGCTGACACAATGTTCTGAGGGCCAAATTCCTGCCGGTCTTTTCCCGAAAGTCCGCTCAAACATGTCCAGAGCTGATTTTACCTGAAAAACAGCGTCTTCGTATAAATCCGATTCAATTTTAGGCGGGGTAATATTTGCGTTGGAGCGCTGCGCGTCCTCCATATCGGCAAGAAGAGGCAAAATAGGGTGATAATAGGGGCTTGTGGAGATTTCTATTTTCCCTTCGTCCTGATATTTTTTATAAGTCGGGATTATGCGGCGCAGAATCCTTCTTTGCTGCTCAATGAGGTCAATTCTGTCCTGCAGCGTGAAATTTCCTTCTGTTTTTTCCGATAATTCGTTTATTTTCGGGTAAACGCGCCAGTGAGGGTCAATCCACGAGAGGTTAAACCACGCCATAATGTCTGAATATTCCTGCGGTGTGAAATCGTCGATTCCGATATCATCTCTGGAAAACCGCTTGTCGTAGAGTTTTTTGTACGCTTCGTGGTGAAAAACCATGTTTTGATAGTTCGCATCAAAAAAGTGGTTCAAAATGAACGTTTTTTCTTCTTTTCCGAGCTCTTCAACCGGGGTTATGGTCAATTTTGAATAAATATCGTGCGCTCCGCGGAAGCCATAGTTATAAATTGCGTCGACAAGCACCGGAACAAGGTTGAAATTGAGCTTCAACCCCGGAAATTTATCCATCATGACAAGCATGTCAAGATAATCTTTAACCGCATGCAGCCGCACCCAGGGCATAAGATAAATTTCTTCAGGCCCGGTTCTGTATGCAGGCTGGTGCATATGCCAGATAAATGCAATAGAAAGCTTTTTTTTCATACCCGCTCGAATAAACTATAACGTGGTTATTGTAGCATATTTCTGCGTTATTACAAAACTATTCTTTTGGATTTTGGGCCTTTTCATCTTCATTTTTAGGCTCGGCGGCGATGTTTTCGGCATTTAGCGGCTCTGCCGGTTCTTCTTTTTGTTTTGCAGCTTCTTTTTTTGCTTTGTGAATTTTATCTGATTCTTCAGCGGTTCTGTTTAGATATTCGGGGAATTTTTCACCCTCCAAATCGCTGTGTATGAACCTTTTTTCTGATTCTTTCATAAAATTATCAGCGAGTTTGCAGATTTTCGTTTTATAGTCAAGAAGTGCAGTTGCCGCAAAACTGATTATTCCCATAAAAATCCCTGTAGCTGCGGCTTTTCCGAGGAAAAATTTGCCCCGTTTTATCCCGTCATACAACAATTGTGCGCACAAACCTGCTCCGCCGACAGCAGCGGCTGTGAACGAGGAATCTTTAATAAGCTCTTTTTCTGCTTCGCGGGCTTCTTTTACATATTTATCAACCGCTTCGGGAGTATTTGTGAACTTTCTGACCGTTCTTGTTCTGGGATCGAGAAGTTCAATAGTTTTAACAGGCGCTCCGGACGCGCTGACTGAAGTAACGCTGTTTTCCATATCTCAATGCTCCTTTTTGATATAATAAATCAGAACATGGGATTTTTTGATACCTTTGCGGCTAAATTTTAATATAAATTAATAATCAGAAATGTTTGCTTCATCGTCGTCTTCAAGCGAGGAAAGATCCCTTGTGCTGGACGTATCAAACTCATCAGGGAGCAAATCAGAATCAGGAAAAACGGTAGATTCGTCGAATCTTGTTGCGTTAAGGTTATCCGATGCCGAAAAATCAGAGCCCGAAAGGTCGCTTTCAATAAGGATTGCGCCTGCCATGTCAGCGTCGGTGAAATTGCAATAACTTACTGCTGCGTAGCTGTAATCTGTGCCGTTCAGCAGGGATTCTGAAAAGTCGCATTCCACGAGATTGCTTCTTGTAAAGTCACAGGAGGTCAAATCGCAGTTTTGGAATTTGCATTCTGTTAAATGAGCTTCGCTGAAAGAGCTTCCGGACAAATCACAGTTTGTGAAATCAATTTCGGCGAGATTTGTGCCTGAAAAATCCATTTCACTCAAATCCAGCTCGCCCATTACTTCTCTGTAGTCGTTAAATTCGGCGGGATTGTTGATTATCAAATCGTATAAATCTTCTTTTGTGTATTCAGGCATTTTTTTCTCCTTAGTCTTCAATAATTCTCATCTGCATTGCCAGAAGCACCGCCTGGGTTCTGTTTGAAACTTTAAGTTTTTTGAAAATGCTGTTTAAATGCGTTTTTACGGTAACTTCGCGGACAAATAGGCTGTCAGCTATCTGCTGGTTGCTTGCACCCTGCGATACAAGCTTTAAAACTTCTTTTTCACGCGCTGTGAGCGGCTCTACAGTGCCTTCCTGGGTGAATTTCAGGTCAACAGCGGGCGCTTTTTTCTCTTCTTTTTGCCAGTTTGAGCGCCTTAGAAGCGCTTCGATACGGGCGAGGAGGTTGGGCAGGATAAATGGTTTTACAATATAGTCATCCGCCCCGAATTTCAGCCCTGAAATCTCTTTTTGTTCCTCATTCAGCGCAGTAATCATAATAATCGGAATAGAGGAGTATTTTTTGTTAATTCTGATGGCTTTGAGGGTTTCCCAGCCGTCCATGTTGGGCATCATTACGTCAAGAAGCACCAAATCGTATTTTGACGAGTCAACAGAGAGCTTTTTCAGCCCCTGCAGGCCGTCCAGCGCAACCTCAACCTCGTATCCATACAGCGGCAGTGCGTCCGCAAGGTACTTGGGGTTGTCATCTATTATTAAAATGTTTGCTAATGACGGCATAAATAATTCCTGTTTCCAATTATAAATGTAATTTTAATCTATAATCCTTTTTTTATCAAACATTTGTACGGTTTTTTCATACATTTGAAGTATTAAGGGCGTTTTGCCGTGATTACGCGCTCAATTCCGCTTAAATCTTTGTAAATTTCAATATCAGCGAAACCGTTAGTTTTAAACAGCCTGCTTACGTCCTCAAATTGACCTATTCCGAGTTCAAAGGCGATTGAACCGCCGTTGTTCAGATGAGACGGGGCAATTTTGATGATTTTTTCATAGAATTCGAGCCCTTTTTCGTCCTCTGTAAAGAGCGCTGCTGCGGGGTCAAAATCTCTGACTTCAATTTGCAGATTTTCTTTTTCGGAAAGCGGGATGTAGGGCGGATTTGACACAATCAGGTCGAATTTTTCCTGAATATTGGAAAAAAGGTCGGATTTTCTGAAAAGCGCCCTGTTCATAAGCCCCATCCCCATTGCGTTATCAAGCGCGCACCTTAATGCGTCGTTTGAAATATCGACGCCCAGCACCTGCGCGTCAGAATCAAGCGCAATCATACAAGCAATGCACCCTGAGCCGGTTCCGATGTCGAGAACCTGCTTGTAGTTGTATTTTTTTATTAATTCCAGCGATTTTTGCACGAGCAGCTCGGTTTCGGGGCGGGGAATGAGCGTGTGTTCGTTCACTTTGAATTTTTTGCCCCCGAAAAATGCGCACCCGAGGATTTGTGCCAGCGGGCGGCGGGTTTTTAGCCTTTCTGCGATGATTTTGTCGATTTTGTCTTTATCAGCGCCGCAGATTGTTTTACCTTTGAGCAAATCCTCTATTGAAAGCCCGCAAATGATTTCTATTGCAAAATCCACTTCCGCAGCTGCTTCATTTTCTTCAAATCCGGCGTTTTTACAGCGGTTAATCCATTGTCTTCGCATTTGAGTCCTCTAAAATTTCGCTAATCATCTCTTTTAAATCCAATCTGGAGAGCCCGTTTGTTTCTTTCGGGTCGATTTTATGCTGTTTGCAGAGTTTTTCATAATAAAAAAGCTGTTTTTTGGTCGGAGGTTGTTTTGACATGATGAAATTCTGCTGTTTTTTTCTTTGTTCTTTCATCAGGGCTTTTTGCTTTTCCAGAAAGGGTTTTTGAGCTTCTTTCATCTCCAAATCTTTTTTTATTGCAAGTATGTATTTTTCGATTTCTTTCAAAAACGATTCTTTTTCAAATTCCTCAATAATCCACTCAAAATGCGGATTTTTTTGTTCAAAATAGTAAGTTTCGTCTTCAATAAACAGGTCGATTATCTCGGAGGCTGATTTATTGTTGTGTTTTTTCGTAAAGCTTTTGAGAAAGCTCATTAAAGACGCTTTCTGATTTTTTGTCAGGTTTAAAAAGAGGGTATTTTTAAGGTTGTACATTGCTGATTACATTTATTTAAGCAAATCGCCGATATCAAATTTGTTCTTGAGTTTTTGGTTTGTAAACTGCGCAAGCTGTTTCAAAATAGGGTTTGTTGCATTATTTTTAACCTGCTTTTTCTCCGCAGGCGCCTGTTTTTCCTTAGTTTCTTCAAGAATTTTTGTTATGTCGATGATTTTCTCCATGTAATTATTTTAACCCATTTTTTTAATGTTTGCTATATAAATAAAAACGAAATGGAAGAAAAAGTTGACAGGATATAAAAAAAAACACGCATTTTTCGGCCCATTGTATCTTCCAAAGTAAAAAGTAAAGAAAATTAATTTTTCGACGCCTATGAGCGAAGCGAATCGAGCTAGAAAAATTAATTTTCTTTACTTTTTACGCCCAAGCACCAAACCCAAAGTAAAAAGTGAAGAATATTGATTTTTCGACGCCTATGAGCGAAGCGAATCGAGCTAGAAAAATTAATTTTCTTTACTTTTTACGCCTCATCTAGATAAAATTGAAGTGAAAATCATGTTATTTCAACAACCTTTGATTTTCCCTGATAAGCGCGTCAGCTCCGGGCATGGTTTTTATAAAATTCCAGGGAAGCCCGCGTTCAAAAGGGATTTTGCTTATTGCAAAATCATCTGTTGCCGGCAGCAGGCGTTTCTGGCGCATTTTTTTGTAAGCCTGCTTGAAAGCGCCGAGATTTCCGCCGTCTTTGTAAACTTCAATAAGATATTTGCACAATCTCCTATCCCCGCGCGACAATAACGCCTGATAATAATCCCAGTTCACGCTTGAACAGCGGATTTTTATGCCGAGCTGGTGAAAATGTTTTTTTAAATAATTATATTTTTTCTCAAGGCTTTTTGCGCTTTCTCTTTCGCAAAACTGAAACGGAGTATGGGCTTTGGGAACAAAAGTCGCAAATGAGTACGTAAAATCAAAGTTTTTAAAGGTTTTTTTCAGCTTTTTCGCCAAATCAACCAGTTCTTTGATATCCTCCATTGTTTCTGTCGGATGGCCAATCATTGCGTAGATTTTGAAGCCTGTAAGCCCGTTTTCGGACGCGATTTTGACCGCGTTAAAAATTTCCTCTTCGGAAAGGTTTTTGTTTATGACTTTTCTTAACCTTTCCGAGCCTGCTTCTATAGCAATCGTCGAATGCCTTTGACCGCAGGCAGCAAGCGTCTTGACAATTAAAGGCGTAATCGTGTCAGCGCGCAAAGATGAAACTGACATCTCAAGTTCGGGGATTTCTTCTTTCTTTTTTAGGATATATTCACAAATTTTCTCAAAATCCGGATGAGCGGAAATCAACGCGCCCAGAAGTGCAATTTTTTTTGTATATTGAAGCCCGAAATCTATTGATTTAACAATTTCATCAAAAGAAACAAAGCGTGCAGGCAAATTCAGGTACGAAGCAAGGCAAAAACCGCACCTTTGCGAGCAGCCGCGTGCGATTTCTATTATAAAAGTGTCTGAAAAGTAGCTTTTTTCGCTGATAATCGGGGTCGTAATGCAGCCGCCTAAATTTGCAGAGATTTTTTGCACCTCGAGCGGCTTTCCGTCCATCGTTACTGTGCGGGCATTTTCGTCGTATTCGGTCAGGGACGGCACATAAATCCCCTCAACTTTTGAAAGAAGCTTGAGAATCTCGGATTTTGGCAGGTTCCGGTTCGTTTTAACGACATCAACAACCGTTGTGTCCATCAATTCCGCGTCACCGATAATTATAAAATCAAAAAACTCGCAAAACGGCTCCGGATTGGCCGTAAGCACCGGCCCTCCTGCAAAAATCAGCGGAAAATTTTCATCTCTGTCTTTTGCAAGGAACGGAATCTTGAAGCGCTCAAAAATCTTAAACATTCCGAGAAAATCAATCTCAAATGAGAACGAAAAACACATTAAATCCACATCTGACAGCGGAATCTGCGTTGTTTTTGTGTCCGTGAAAATTCTCTCTACATAATAGTCCGGGCGCCTGTCGAGCCGTTTGAAAATCGATAAATAACCCAAAGATGACATTCCGAACGAATAAATTGCAGGAAAAGCCGCCCAGATATTGATTTCCGGCGCTCTGTCTGAAGGTCTGTCATATAAAAAAAGTTCGTCAGGTGTTTGTATCAATTTTTGCCGTCCTCGTTCATGATTTTTACATAAATCTCGTCAAAAAGCGTAACAATTACTGCTGCAATCGCGGGAGCAAAGACCACACCTATTACACCGATTAATTTTGCGGCAAGAACAAATGAAAATATAACTATTAGCGGGTGCAAATCCATGTATTTTGAGAAAAAATAAGGTTTTGCCCAGTTATTTTCAATGAATTGTGCAAGAAGCAAAACACCGATAGCAAGAGCAGCAATCACAGGCCCGTGAGAGATTGCAACGAGCAAAATTACCACACCTGAAATCACCGGCCCCACCACAGGCACCAGATCCATAACCGCAGAAATAAATCCGAGGAAAACTGCATAATTTACGTGTAAAATCGCAAGCCCCACAGCCACACAAACTCCGACCTGCGTGATGGAAAGGAATTGCGCGGTCACATATCCGCCGACTTTTTGCTCAAGATCGTCAATAATTCTGGATGCATCCTCTCTAAGCGAGGCCGGTAGCAGGCGCAGAGTGGAATTTTTGATTCTGTCCCTGTCGTTTGTAAAGAAAAATACGATAATCGCCACTGTGACGAGAATAGTTATGACTCCCAGCGCACCGACAGTGAAATTTATTGATTTATCAATGATTTCCTGGGCGATTTGTCCGGAATTTGCAAGTCCGGCATCGAGGTTAAAAAGCTGGGAAAGGCTTTGTTTGCCTATTTTCACAGAATCAAGGTACATCTGGATGTTATCAATTTGCCCGGGCAGCTGTGTTATGAATTCTTTGATTTCTTTGACCGCCATAACGATTATCGGAATGAACAAACCCAGCGTCGCTGCGATAACTACAGTGAGCATAATGGAGGTTGCGAGTGTTCTCGACATTTTTTCCGAGAGTTTGTTTACAACAGGGTTGATTGCGCAGGAGATTACGTAACCGACAAAGAGCAAAAGCGCTATATCGGGCATTTTTACAATACAAAAAACAATAAAAAGAATTAAAAGTGAAAAACTTATGTTTTTTGCAGTAAAGCTATTTTTAAAATCCATATTCAGCCTCTTTCATCAGCTTTATTTTTACACTGGTGATTTTACTATAAATTTGGAAATTTTAATATAGTCTGTTTTTGTAATAGTATATAATATATAATTGTCATTCCGAACTTGTTTCGGAATCGCAGAGTTGAGGCCGATAAGCTCAAATCTTGCCGCCGGAATTCAGCTTTTCAAGGCTTTATCCCTTGAAAAAGTGCGGGACGACGAATATATTAGTACTAAATTGCAGCAAAAGAGGAAAATAAACAGGTGATTCAGGCACAAAAAGGAACAAAGGACATTTTACCGTCAGAAGTCGAAAACTGGCACAGGATGGAGAATGCAGCAAATAAAGTTTTTTCAAAAGCGAATTTTAAAGAAATAAGAACCCCGATTTTTGAAGCTACAGAGCTGTTTGCGCGCGGAGTCGGCGATTCTACGGATATTGTTAATAAAGAAATGTACACTTTTGAAAAAAGCGACCGCTCTTTGACCTTGCGTCCGGAAAATACCGCGGGCGTTGTGCGTGCATATATTGAAAACGGCTTTGCAAGGCTGCCTCAACCGGTTAAACTCTGGTACAAAGGCCCGATGTTCCGCTATGAACGTCCTCAGGCAGGGCGCCAGCGCCAGTTTCATCAGGTCGGGATTGAAATGTTCGGCGCGTCCGAGCCTTCTGCGGATGCCGAGGCAATAAATCTTGCTGTGAAGTACTTAAACGAGCTCGGTTTGAATGATTTGGATGTTGAAATCAATTCACTCGGCTGCTCTGAATGCAGAAATAACTATAAAAACGCACTGAAAGAGGTTTTGAAACCCCATCTTTGCGAACTTTGCGAGGATTGCAATTACAGATTTGAAAAAAATCCCTTGAGAATTCTGGACTGCAAAAATCCGGATTGCAAGAAGATTTTTGAACAAAAAGCGATTCAGGAGGTAATTTATTCTGATTTTATCTGCCCTGATTGCGCGGAACACTTTGAAAAATTGAAAAGTTACCTTGATATTCTCGGAATCAAATATTCTGTTAATAAGCTTCTTGTGCGGGGGCTGGATTATTACAACAGAACGGTTTTTGAGATAAAATCGAATAATTTGGGCTCACAGAATGCAGTTTGCGGCGGCGGAAGATATGATTCTCTCGTGGAAACGCTTGGCGGAGCGCCTACTCCGGCGGTTGGCTGGGCTATGGGGATGGAAAGGCTCAATTCTTTGATTTCAAAGCCCGAAAGCTCAAGGATTGACGCTTATGTAATCTCCGAAGACGCAGCAGAGGCAATGAAATTGACCGAAGAGCTCCGTTCAAAGGGTTTTAGCGCCGAATTTGATTTTGGTTCAAAGAAGTTTAAAAAACAGCTCGAAAAAGCCTCAAAAACAGCGAAATACGCTTTAATTCTGCTGGAAGATGAGATTAAGAACAACAAGGTTACGATAAAGAACCTTGATACGTCGGAACAGGTAACATGTTTGCGGGATGAGGCTGCGGCTCATTTAAATTAGCGTTATATTTAATTTAATCTTGTTAAATTTCGTTAATCACCTCCCTGCCCCAACCCGGGGAAGGAGCAGTCGTTGCAATACGTCAGTATTTCCTACGAATGCGGATGGGGATTGACTCCAAAACACCTTAAAAATCCCCAAAATCCCATTTTGGCGCAATCTTGCGGTGGGAACCGTTGCACTTTTCCCACCCTACGATTAAATAATCTTTAAAATCGCTCCCCACCCCTGCCCTCCCCAACTCGGGGAGGGAGCAGTTCTAAACCATCTTAAAATTAAAAAAAATCCCATTTTTGCGCAATTTTGAAGTGGAAATATGTCACTTTCCCCGCCCTACTGCCGTTTTTGGCAAAAACATTTTCGTCAAATCCACACCCTCATGCTCAAGCAGCTTAATTTTCAAATCCAGCCCGCCTGCATATCCTGTGAGATTTCCGTTCGCGCCGATAACGCGGTGGCAGGGGATAATGATTGATATGGGGTTATGCCCTACTGCGCCGCCGATTGCCTGGGCGGACATTGTGGATTTTTTCATTTGTTTTGCGATTTTTTTAGAGATTTCGCCGTAGGTTGTGACTTTTCCATAAGGGATTTCGCAAAGAATTTCCCAAACCGCTTTTCTGAAATCACTTCCTGCCGGTGCGAGCGGGAGTTCCGTGATTTCGGGCTTTTTGTTTGAAAAATACCTTTCGAGCCAGTTTTTTGTGTCTTGAAATACTTTTAAATCAGAATTTTCAACCATTTCCGTGTTGAGCGAGGACGCAAAATATTTTTGTTTTTCAATCCACAGCCCGACAAGATTTTTGCCGTCGCTTGCCAGAAGAATATTGCCGATGGGCGATTGGTAATTTGTTTTGTAAATCATTTTTCAATCTTTCTTTTTTGAATTATTGTTTTGTAGCTGTTGTCAATGAGCTTAAGGATTTTTTTTATTTCTACAGTGCCGTCCAGCGGGATGGTGAACCAGTGTTTTTTGTTCATGTGGTAGCCCGGCAGGTAGTTTTTTCCGTCAACAAGCTGTTGAATTTCCTCAGGTGGGGCTTTTAAGTCAATTATTTCAATTTTGCCGTCTTCATTGCGCCCGATGGCTTTGCGGGTGGTTGTGAGTATTGCTGCGAACCATTTGTTTGTGCTTTGATTGCGAAAAACAGCATTGTCCGGAAATTTTTCCCATAAATATTCAGGATTTGCGTTGTATTTTTCTTTTATGTAGCGGATTATTTCGTTTGCGTAATCACTTTTGAATACGTCGATGACAAAACATTTTTCACTGATGTCAGTGAGTATTTTTTCATATTCATTTTTTACTTTTCCGACGAATTCGCCTGTTGCGTTTTGGACATAAACCAGCTGGTATTCTTCATTTGTTGATTTTTCGAGGATTTTTGTGTCAATCGAGGCGTTTTTATCGATTGTAACGACAAATTCAAACAAACCGTCCAAAATATCGGTCTTGAATTTGTAAACCCCGTTTTTACAGGCAAAACCATATGATTCCAGTTTTGTGAAATCGGGTTTTTTGTTTTTGAATAAAAATCCTTTGTAATGCATATTTTAATTATATCAGGATGGTCAAGATTCGGCATGAGGCAGAGTTTGTATCTTGTTGCAGGTCATAAATATTGCATTATGACAAATTTTATAAAAATTTTTTTAAAATATCAGCTAAAAATTGGTTGGTTTGCAATGCTTCGCGGGAATTTTTTTTAATATTCACTTCATCTTGCAGGTTATCAAACCATTTGACATTGTTGTCCTCACTTATTATAAAACGCCCGTTGTCCTCTCTTGTGTTGTCAATAATAAGCAAATTATTAGCCCAATTATTTTCAACGATAGAATACTTTTTGTCGTTAGTGGTGAGATTTGCCCCCTCATCTGCTCCGATTTTGTAAAAGCAGTCGCCCACAGAAATTCCGTTTTTTCTCATATTATTAAATTTACTTTTTATGTCAGAAATAGTGTTTTTATTTGATTGAGATAAAATTTTATCTCCAAACGACTGATGATTGCATGTATTTGTTGTTTTTGAGCTAATTTTCATAAATCTTCCTAAAAAACAAATCGATGAAGAGACGCAATGGTTATGAAAAACAAGCCGATGAAGGGATTCGAACCCGCGACCTACTCATTACGAATGAGTTGCTCTACCAGCTGAGCTACATCGGCTTGATATTTATTATTATATTGTATCAGATTGATAATTCAAGTATCAATTAGCTCCGGTACCGAATTTTTCAATTCTGCTGCTTATTTCCTTTAAAAAATCCTGATTCTCATTGCCCTCGAGCGCCAGCTTTTTAGCTTTTTTAAGATAAATGAGCTCGGTTTTCTTATCTTTCAGGGCTCCGCGGCAATTCGCATATTTAAACGCATAATCAGCTGACTTCGGCTCTGCTTTCATCAGCGCTGCAGCAGTGTTCATTGCAGAATGGTAGCTTTTTAACCGAAAACAAATATCATACTTTATTTCGAGCGCTTTTATTTCGCGAGATGACAGATTGAGCGCTTTGTCTGCATTAATAAGCGCCTGTTTGTAGTATTCGTAGGGCTGATTCAGCTTTTGGGCCTGCTGATAATACGCATCGGCGAGCATGATGTAAGAATCCTTTTTAAAAACAGGCTTTGAAGATTTGATATTTTTTTCAAGATATGGAATTGCCCCTTCAAAATCCTCAATCAGATAATAAAGCTCGCCTATTTTGTAATCCATGTCAGAATATTTATTCTTTTTGTCATATTTTTTTATTTTTAGTGCATAATAGAGCGCTGTCGAGTATTTTTTCTCTTTTTGAAAATCGCCTACCAGAGCGTTTGCAGCAGGAAGATTGTAATTATTCATTTGAAAGGCGCGCTGGCGTTTGCTTTGTTTCAAAAATTCAGGCATGGCGCCTTTTGTGCTTTCGTAAAGGCTGCTTGATTTCAGCAGGTTTTTGTAAATTTCCTTGTTTTCTTTTGAGAGATTTTTGTATGCTTTTTTGTCGATTTTTATAAATTTGTATTCGTTTTCAGCCTTGTCATAAGCGTAAAAAGCGTCAAAAAGATTGATATTGCGAAAATCCGTCAAAATAACACGGTTTTGAGCTGCTGACACGCAGACGCAGCTGTTTAATGCAAAGAATATTAATATTCCGGTAAGTAATCTTTTCAACTTGAGCTCCTTGAATTATGATGATATTATATCAGAGCAGAGGAAATATGAAAAATAGTTTAATTAGTCTGGTATTAGCCGTCATTATCACCTCATTGCCCGCTTCGGGTGAAATTCTCCATGCCTCGGTTGAGTATAATGCGGAAATGGCAAGAAAAGCTGCATTTGAAAACGTGGTTTATCAGATACCAGCATCAAAAATTCAATCGCACCTTTTCGATAAAGATATTGAAGAAAATAAAAATGCGATGAAATATAATCTTAAACTTCCCGACAGGGAGGTTATCCTCTACAAGCTGCCTTTTTCAAAAGCATACGGTGTTAATATGAAAAAGGAAAAAGGCACGACTTATTTTTATTGGCATTCTTCGGGCTATTTAAAAGCCGTGGCAATTGAAACCGTGCCAAAAAACGGAGAAAAATATCCTTTTGCCATTTACCGTTACAACCCGGGCGGTGAGCTTACTGCTGTAAGCTTTCAGGTGTCGCCGCATGAAGAATATATCTATAACAAAGACGGCTCGCTAAATTGCCACTGGGTCGGCAATACTGCATACGATAAAGACGGAAAAGTTATCGGTAAAGCTGAAGAAATAAAGCAGCAAGAAGATTAAAACGATAAAATCTTTTCTTTTAAGGATTCATCGGGCTTTGTTTTTAAAAGCTTGAAAATTCTGCCTTTTTTGAATGCATTTTCAATGCAGGCCGGATTTTTGCACAGGTAAACCGAACGTCCGAATGTTTTTTTGTCAGGATTGAGGACAATTTCACCATTTGCGCTGTTTTTCAGCACCCGCAGCATTCCGTCCCTGTTAAATTTTTCATTGCAGCCTATACATTTTCTGATATGTTCGTTCATAATTGAAACCTTGACGGAAGAACCTTGCCGATGTCCGTTCTGCATTTTTTGCTGTCAAATTGTATTGATTTTACGTTTTCATAAACCTTTTCAGCTGCATATTCAAGCGTTGCTCCGCATGCTGTGAGTGAAAGCGTGCGTCCGCCGGTTGTTTCGTAGTCTTGATTTTCGTTTTTGACGGTGTTGTAGTGGGCGGTGATTATTTCCTCATCAATTTCTTCGAGTCCTTTTATTATGCAGCCGCTTTTTCCTGATACGGGATAATTTCCCGAGGTCAGAACAACAGAAACTGCATACTGGTGCTTTATTCTGATTTCCGGGAACATATCCATCAAGGTTCCCATAACCGCAGCCCTCATCAAATCAGCAAAATTTTCAGTTATGAGTGCAAAAACGCATTCTGCATCGGGCTCTTTTAAAAACGGGTTGAATTCAAGCACATTAAGACGGTCATTTTTGTCCAGAACTATATCAACCCCTAGAATACCTATGTACTGGTTGTTGTTTCTTCCGAGTTCGTCAAGAGCGGGGTAGATTATTTCTTTAAAAATTCTTCTTTCGATTTCATGATTAATCATATAAAAAGGCGAATATGCGCCCATTCCGGAGGTTACAAGCCCGCCGTCGCCGTTAAGTGAATATTTGTACGGAACGACGGAGGTGAGCGGCATTGCGTTGTATCCGTCAGTTATTACGTAATAAGAAAATTCCTGACCCTGAACGTAGTCTTCCATGACGAGTTTTTTGTTCTGGCTGTCAAAAATTTCTTCTATAACGCGTTTTGCGGTCTTGAAAGATTCGCATACAACAACATTTTCGCCGGTTTGGTGGTTGTCGGTCTTGATGAGAAGCGGCATTGGCGATTTTCTTGCATAATCCACCGCCATGTTTTCCCTGTCAAAAATTCCGAATTTCGGGGTGGGAATTTTTGTTTTGTACATGAATTTTTTCCCTGCGGATTTGCTTATGGCAATTTTTGCCGCGTCAATTGAGGGCGCAAAAATCATCAGCCCCGCTTCGTTGAATTTATCTGCAATTCCGCATTCAATGGCCTTTTCCGAGCAAGCCACAGTAAGGTCGATTTCATTTGCTTTTGCAAATTCCAAAAGTTCATCAACATCGTTGGCTTTTATGTCAATGCAGGTCGCAAATTCGCTCATTGCGTCGTTCCCGGGGGCGACAAAAACCAGATCTACATTTTCATAAGTTTTCATTAGCCTTGCAAGCGTATATTCCTTGGCTCCGGAGCCGACAATTAATACATTCATGAACTTTTTACCTTACTTTGTTATCAGTAAACTGATTATACTTTAAAATTTGTAAATCAGGAAGATTATTTTGCTTTTTTTAATTAAAATTTTGCGAAAGGTTTGGTTATTTTTCTTTGGAGTGACTGTGGGGGCGGCAGCAAATATTCAGTGGTACTAAACCCGTTTGGACTTATTATTTTTTTATTTTCAAAATTAAAAACAGTGCATATCCCGGTTTGTATTAAATATTTTTTTGTATTAGCATATTTAATGTGTAGTTAGAATTAAGTAATAGTTTTAAATAAGGAGGACTATTTAAATTATGTCAGGTAAAACAATAACTGTTGATGGAAACTACGCAGCAGCGCATGTAGCTTATGCGATGAGCGAAGTATCAGCAATTTACCCCATCACTCCTTCATCTACTATGGGTGAATGGATTGATGAATGGGCTTCACAAGGCAAGAAAAACATCTGGGGCGAAACTGTAAGAGTTGCAGAAATGCAATCAGAAGCAGGTGCAGCCGGCGCCGTTCACGGCTCTCTGGCAGCAGGCGCTTTGACTTCTACTTATACAGCTTCTCAGGGTTTATTATTGATGATTCCCGTAATGCACAAAGTAGCCGGTGAAATGCTCCCGTCAGTAATTCACGTTGCGGCCCGTGCTCTTGCGGCTCAATCTTTATCAATTTTCGGCGACCATACTGACGTTATGGGCTGCCGTAATACAGGTTATGCAATGCTCGCTGCTAACTCTGTTCAGGAAGAAATGGATTTGGCTCTGGTTGCCCACTTAGCCACTTACAAAGCTAAAGTTCCTTTCCTCCAGTTCTTTGACGGATTCAGAACTTCTCACGAAGTACACAAAATCGAAGAAATTTCCTACGAAGATATCGCAAAACTCGTAGAACCCAAATATATCGAAGAATTCAGACAAAGAGCGATGAGACCTGAAGCTCCTATCTGCAAAGTAGGTGCACAAAACACTGACGTTTACTTCCAGGGACGTGAAACAGTCAACAAATACTATGAAGCTGTTCCCGAAATCGTTCAGGAATACATGGACAAAGTCGCTAAAGTCACAGGCAGACAGTACCATCCATTCGATTACGTCGGTGCGCCCGACGCTACTGACGTTATCGTTGCTATGGGTTCAGGCTGCGAAACTATCGAAGAAACTATCGAATATTTGAACGCAAAACGCGGAACTAAATACGGTTTGGTTAAAGTCAGACTTTACAGACCTTTTGACGTTGAAAGATTCAAGGCTGCTCTGCCTGCTTCTGTAAAACGTATTGCAGTTCTCGACAGAACAAAAGAACCCGGTTCAATCGGCGAACCTCTCTTCCTCGATGTCGTTGCTGCACTCGAAAACAAAGGAATCAACATCATTGGCGGCCGTTACGGTCTTTCTTCAAAAGAATTCACTCCGTCAATGGTTCTCGCTGTTTACAAACACCTTGAAAACAACGGATTCCACGGCTTCACAGTAGGTATCGAAGACGATGTAACCAACAAATCACTCAAAGTTGAAGAACACATCGTTACAGAACCCGAAGGGACTACAAACTGCATGTTCTGGGGCCTTGGTTCAGACGGTACTGTCGGTGCTAACAAAAACTCAATCAAAATCATCGGCCAGTACACAAACAAAGACGCTCAGGCATATTTTGCTTATGACTCTAAAAAATCTTTCGGCGTAACTGTTTCTCACCTGAGATTCGGCGACAAACCGATTAAATCAACATACCTTATCACGGCTCCCGACTTCGTATCTTGCTCGGCGCACGCATACATCGGCAGATATGATATGTTGAAAGGCATAAAAGAAGGCGGAACATTCCTTCTTAACAGCCCCTGGTCAAAAGAAGAAGCATTTTCACACCTGACCAGAGATATGCAGGAAACCATCATCAATAAGAAAATCAAATTCTACAATATTGATGCTGAAGCTCTTATTAAAAAACAGCCCGGCTTGCGCGGTAAAGGTGCAAACACTGTTATGATGGTTGCTTACTTCAAAGTTTCCGGAATCATTCCTTTCGAGCAGGCTCTTGAAGGCATGAGAGAAATGACCAAGAAAACCTTTAAGAAAAAAGGCGACGATGTTGTAAACATGAACCTTGCATTGATTGACGCAGCTGTTGACGCTTGTGAAGAAGTTGCTATTCCTGCTTCTTTGGACGGCGTTGCTCATGCAGAAGATGTTAAATTAATCTCTGATGACGCTTGCGAATTCGCTAAGAAAATCATTGAACCCTCAATGAGACAAAAAGGCGACGATATTCCTGTTTCTGCAATGTCAGTTGACGGCGTAATCCCGACAGGAACTGCCTGCCTCGAAAAACGCGGAATCGCACCGAGAGTTCCGAAATGGAATTCAGAAAACTGCATTCAGTGCGGAATCTGCGCCTCTGCTTGTCCTCACGCTGCAATCAGAACTAAATTGATTGAAGCTAAAGACCTGAAAGACGCTCCGGAATCCTTTAAAACAATCCCTGCAAAACCGGCTCTGGCTGATGAACAGTTCAAAGTTCAGGTTTACTGCAAAGATTGTACAGGCTGCGGCGTTTGCGTAGATCAGTGCCCTGCTAACAAAAATCCTGAAAAACAGGCTCTTGTTTGGTCAAGCATTGAAGCAGAATGCGAAAGCGGCGAATGTGAAAACGAAAAATTCTTCAACGAGCTGCCTGATAATGTAATGGGCAAAAATACTACCAAAACAATCAAAGGTGCTATGCTCAGAAAACCGTTGTTTGAGTTCTCAGGCGCTTGCGCAGGCTGCGGTGAAACACCTTACGTTAAACTGGTTTCACAGTTGTTCGGTGAAAACGTAATCGTTGCTAACGCAACAGGTTGTTCTTCAATCTACTCCGGTACTTTCCCGACAATTCCTTACACAACCAACAAGGATGGCAGAGGGCCGGCATGGGCTAACTCATTGTTTGAAGATAACGCTGAATTCGGCTTCGGTATGAGATTGGCAGTTGACCAGAACAGGTCTACTTTGAAAAATTACGCTGAAAGAGTTATTTCTAACGAAAAAACTCCGGCTGATTTGAAAGAAGCGCTCACTGAAGCACTCTCTCACTTTGACAACTCAAAAACAGAAGAAGCTGTTGCAGCTCAAAATAAAGCAAAAGAAGTTATTGCTAAATATGCGGACTGCGGCTGCTCTGACCTTGCAAAAGTAAGAGAACTTCAGGATTACTTCACTGACAAATCCGTTTGGATTATCGGCGGCGACGGATGGGCAAACGATATCGGATACGGCGGTATTGACCACGTTCTCGCTCAGAACCAGAACGTAAATATCCTCGTTCTTGATACCGAAGTTTACTCCAACACAGGCGGTCAGGCTTCTAAATCTACACCTACCGGTGCGGTTGCGAAGTTTGCTACCGGCGGTAAGAGAACTTACAAGAAAAACATGGGCTTGATGAGCATGTCATACGGCTATGTATATGTTGCATCAGTTGCGCTGGGCGCTGACAGAGCTCAAACTCTGAAAGCATTCCAGGAAGCTGAAGCATACGACGGCCCGTCTATCATCTTTGCTTATGCTCCTTGTATTGCTCACGGAATCGACATGAGCAAAACTCAAACCGAGCAAAAACGTGCTGTTGAAGCCGGATACTTCCCGCTTTACAGATACAACCCTGCTAACGAACAGCCTTTCACATGGGATGCAAAAGAACCCAAAGGCAGCTATCAGGAATTCATCAGAAGCGAAGGTCGTTACAAATCACTTATGAAAACTAACCCCGAAGCTTGTGAATCCCTCTACTGTCAGGCTGAAGAAGACGCAGCTAAGAGAATGGCTGTTTACAAAGCAGTAGGCGAATTGATGAGATAATGCGCATTTAGCAATGCAAATTATTCATAAATGAAAAAGGCGCTCGAAAGAGCGTCTTTTTTATGTGACTGGGCAGTTCGGGGGATTTTTCTTTACGAAAGTGCGAAAATATCATATTATTCTGTTATGAAAAGGTTTTTGTCATGTTTTTTGCTCTGTTTTTTCACTGCAGGATCGGCAATTGCGGCTCTGAATTATGATACGTGCCTGAATTATTACAACAGAGGCGATTATAAAAACTCAAAAGCGTGTTCAGCACGGCTTTTGCAAACTACAAACCGCGCTGATTTGCAAACAAGATATTTATATGCCCATTCGCTCTTAAATCTGGGCGAAAAAGGCGCTGCTTATGCACAATTTGATACAATAAGAACAATTTCACCGAATTCAAAGCTGGGTCAGGAATCTGTAAAATATATGCAGCAATCGCAGACAATCCACAAGAGTTCTGCTGCTGCAAATAAAACAGATTACGGAAATTACCTTTCTGATATTACATACAATTGCAAATGGGGCGCAATGCCGGTTCGGGTGTGGATTCAGCCCGGTTCAAAATACACAGAAACGGTTGTTAAAGCTTTTAATGAGTGGCAATATGTCAGCAAAAATAAAATCCGCTTTATTTCCACAAAAAGCGAGGCGCAGGGGCAAATTCTTGTTTATTTTAAGGAATCCATGGACTTTAGCAACAAAAACGCTGTTGGTTATACGACTTATCCAGCCTGCAGCGGAAAATATTTTGTCGGAAAATCAAATATCTACCTCCAAACAAGGGTAAGAGGGCAAATAGCTTCCCAAAAGGAGATGTACGGCGTTGCGCTGCATGAAATAGGGCATGCTCTCGGAATAATGGGGCACAGCAAAAATAACAACGATATTATGTTTCCCACGACGAATATCATCGGCGTCCATACCTCAAGGCGCGATGTGAACACGATTATGCACATTTATTCTGACTGATTGTAACGATTATTTCACAAATCTAAAGTTTTTTGCACAAAATGCCGATATCTTATTAGTAATCTGATAAGGATATCGCGTATGGACAGAGAAAACTTTCATATTCAGCTCCAGTCTGACTTAATAAAGCTGATTAAGGTGCTGGATGAGTGTATTGATGAATTTGACAATATGTACACGGAAGCAGTGAAAGAAAGCATGCTTTGCATGTCAAATAACAACTAATTTTCGCCGGAAAACATCATTTTTTCGACCAGAGCGCATATTATATGCCCAACCATGATGTGAGATTCCTGAATTATGGGCGTTTCAGCGGAGGGGATGTTGATTGTTACGTCTGCGTTGTCAAAGATGAGGGCTTTTTTCTCTCCGGTCAGCCCGACAGTGTAAACGCCTTTGTTTTTGGCTTCTAAAATTGCGTTTACAACGTTTTTAGAGCTACCCGAGGTCGAGATTCCGATGAGAACGTCGCCTTTGTTTGCGCAAGCCTGAACCTGCCGCGAAAAGGTCTTTTCGTAGCCGTAATCATTGCCGATTGCGGTCAAAATCGATGTATCCACAGTAAGCGCCATCGCAGGAAGACCCGGACGGTCAAAATAAAACCGGCTTACGAATTCTGCTGCGATGTGCTGGGAATCTGCCGCGCTGCCTCCGTTTCCGCAAATGAGAACTTTTCCGCCTTTTTTCAAAGAATCTACGATAACAAGAGAAACATCCCTGATTTTTGAGAGGATTTTCTCGTTTTCAAGGATGTTTCTTTTTGTATCAATAGAATTTTTAATGTAATTTTTAATAAAATCCATTTTCAATTACTATTTTGCAGCGTTTAAGCCTTTGATAATCTGATCAGTGATATCAACTGTTCCGTACAAAGTGTTGTTTGCCGGAAGAATCAAAGCATAAGTGCCTGTTTTGCCGATTTTGTCGATTTGTGCTTTTACAGCTGCGTCGATTTTTTTCAGAGCTTCAACTTTTTTAGCCTGAAGCGCGTCTACTTTGCCCTGAAGTTCTTTGTTGTATTTTTCTTCAAGAAGTTTCTTTTCTGCGTCGGTTTTTGCAGAAACTACTTTTTTCTGTGCATCAAGAACGAAAATTCTGATGTCAGCTTCTTCTTTCTGGAACTGAGCAGTTGCGTCAGCTGTTTCTTTGTAGCTTCTCAATACTTTGTCCAAATCTACAGATGCGTATTTGTCAGCTGCGAATACCGGTGCTGAAACTGCGAGCAATCCGAGAATTACTAAGAATTTTTTCATTTGTGTCTCTCTTTCTTTTAGAATAATATCAATATTCATATTAAATATTAAACATATTTCCCACATCGGGCAAATCGTTTAAAAATATTTATAATTGATTAAAATTTGAAGGAATCTTTGATAGATTTCATGTCTTTTTTCAGGTTGTCAGCGCTTTGTTTGCGGGCTTCCTGTCTTTTTTTAGCTTCTTCCTGCTGTTTTTTTATGGCCGCTTTTTGCGCATCCTGTTTCTTTTTAATTTCTTCCTGCTGTTTTTTCAAAGCTTCCTGGCGGGCTTTTTGTTGAGCTTCGCGCTGTTTTTTTGCTTCTTCTGATTTTTTGTTTAATTCATTGATTTTTTCGTCTTGTTTTTTAATTGCAGCATTTTGTTTGTCTAAAAGCTGTTGTCTTTTCTGGAGTACTTTTTGGTCCCATGTTGTATTTGAAGATGTTGCTGCAAATGAACATGCCGAAGTAAGAACAAATGCTGCTGCGATAGCGATTGCTGAAAGTTTTTTCATTGTAAATCCTCCTTTTTGATAGTGTAATTATAGCATAATTAAATATTTTGTTACAATTCATTATTTAAAGCCTTTTTGTGCTAAATTGTTATAGGTCTTGTGATATAATTTAGTAAAAAATAGGAATTTGAGAGGGAAAATGCCGTTTAGTTTTGAGAAAACCGCTATTGATGATGTCATTGTGATTACTCCCCGTGCTTTTAATGATGACAGAGGCTTTTTTATGGAAACATATAAACGCTCTGACTTTATTAATAACGGAATAAAGGACGATTTTGTTCAAGATAACCATTCAAAATCCTCAAAAGGCGTTTTGCGCGGGCTTCATTACCAGAAAGCCCCCAAAGCTCAGGCTAAAATCGTAAGATGTATTAAAGGCGCAATTTTTGACGTTGCCGTTGACATCAGAAAAGGCTCAAAAACCTACGGAAAATGGGTTGGCGTCGAGCTTACGGAAGAAAACAAAAAAATGCTTTATATCCCTGCGGGATTTGCGCATGGATTTTGCGTAAGGTCGGATGTTGCAGAGATTTGTTACAAATCCTCGGATGAATATTCCCCTGAAAACGACCGCGGGATTATGTGGAATGACCCGGAAATAGGTATTGAGTGGGATTTGGACACAAATCCGGTTATTTCGGAAAAGGATTCAAAACATCCTTTGTTAAAAGATGCAGATAATAATTTTTAAGAGGTGAATATGAGATTATTGGTTACCGGCGGCGCCGGATTTATCGGAAACTGTTTTGTAAGGCACATTTTGAACAAATATCCCGATTACAAGGTGATAAACCTTGACGCTCTTACTTATGCGGGGAACCTTGAGAACCTGAAAGATGTCGAAAACAACCCGAACTACAAATTCGTGCATGGAAATATCTGCGACAAAAAGCTTGTACGCGAACTTATGGCTGAAGTTGACGCATGTGTAAACTTTGCTGCCGAATCTCATGTTGACAGAAGCATAACCGGCCCTGAAATCTTTGTAGAAACTAACATTCAGGGAACTTTGAACCTTTTGCAGAACGCCAAAGAGTTTAAAATTGACAGATATTTGCAGGTTTCGACGGATGAAGTCTACGGAACCCTCGGCAAAACCGGTTATTTTACGGAAGAAACCCCGCTTGCCCCGAACAGCCCCTATTCTGCGTCAAAAACCGGTGCGGACTTGCTTGTGAGAGCTTATTATGAAACTTACAAAATGCCCGTTTTGACAACTCGCTGCTCAAACAACTACGGGCCTTATCAGTACCCTGAAAAGCTCATTCCGCTCTTTATTTCCAACCTTTTGAACGGAAAACAGGTTCCTGTCTACGGCGATGGCATGAATGTGCGTGACTGGTTGTATGTTTATGACCATTGCGCGGCGATTGATACGGTTCTGCACAAAGGGCGCGTCGGCGAGGTTTACAATATCGGCGGAAACAACGAAAAAGCCAACATTGAAATCACAAAACTGTTGATAAAAGAGCTTGGCAAGGACGAAAGCTCAATTAAATACGTCGAGGACCGTCTCGGACACGACAGAAGATACGCAATTGACAGTTCAAAAATCCAAAAAGAGCTCGGCTGGTCGCCGTCGGTTACTTTTGAAGAGGGCATAAAGCTTACAATCGACTGGTATTTGAAAAATCAGGATTGGATTGAGCACATTGAAGCAAGAAAGGCAGCTGCTGTTTAATGAAGGTTCTTGTTACAGGCGCAAAAGGTATGCTGGGGCAGGATTTGTGCCCTATGCTTGAGGATGACGGCTATGAAGTAATCGAAACCGATGCGGATTCGATGGATATTACCGATTCCGGAAAAGTTCTGGCTGTTTTTGAGGCGCAAAAGCCTGATTTTGTAATCCATTGCGCTGCATACACGAATGTTGACAAAGCAGAAGAGGATTTTGATACTGCGCTTTTGATTAACGAAAAAGGCACGGAAAATGTTGCAATTGCTGCTGCAAAAGCTGATATTCCGATGGTTTATATCAGCACGGATTATGTTTTTGACGGAAATGCAAAAACTCCTTACAAACCCGGCGATAAAACCAATCCTGTGGACAATTACGGGCTTGCAAAGCTAAAAGGCGAAGAGGCCGTACAAAAACATTGCAAAAAGTACTATATAACCCGCACAAGCTGGCTTTACGGGCACCATGGAAAGAATTTTGTGGAAACAATGATTGCATTGTCGAAAAAAATGCCCGAAGTCCGTGTCGTCGATGACCAAATCGGCTGCCCCACGTGGACAGTTGCGCTGGCTGACGCAATTATCGGTCTGCTCGATGAAGAAGCGGAATATGGAATTTATCACATTTGCGGAAGCGGAAAAACAAGCTGGTACGGCTTTACAAAGGAAATTTTTAAGCTTGCGGGAGTAAAAACACCCGTTCTCCCCGTAACTACGGCAGAATTTCCCAGACCGGCCAAGCGCCCTGCGTATTCTGTCATGGAAAATGACGGAATCTGCCCTGATTGGAAAGTATCACTAAAACAATATATGGAATTACGCGAAGATGACTAAAAAAACTAAAGGTATTGTGCTTGCCGGCGGTTCCGGCACACGTCTGTATCCCTCTACAATGACTGTTTCCAAGCAGCTTTTGCCTGTTTATGACAAACCGATGATTTATCACCCTGTTTCTGTGCTTATGCTGGCAGGAATCCGTGATATTCTTATTATTTCGACGCCCGAAGACACTCCGAAGTTTGAAAAACTGCTCGGTGACGGCTCAAATCTCGGTGTTCATTTTGAATACGCTGTTCAGCCCTCTCCTGACGGGCTTGCGCAGGCTTTTATTATCGGAGAAAAGTTCATTGGCGATGATAATGCCGCACTTGTGCTCGGGGACAATATTTTTTACGGCATGGGCTTTTCAAGCATTCTTAAAAACGCTTCTGAGCGCGGCGACGGGGCGACTGTCTTTGCTTATCAGGTAAAAGACCCTGAAAGATTCGGCGTTGTTGATTTTGATGAAAATAAAAAGGCGCTTTCAATCGAAGAAAAGCCGAAAAACCCGAAATCCAACTACGCAGTAACAGGTTTGTATTTTTATGATAACAAAGTCGTTGAATACGCAAAATCCTTGAAACCATCGGCCCGCGGGGAGCTTGAGATTACTGATTTGAACAATATTTATCTCAAAAATGACAATTTGCATGTTGAAGTGCTCGGCAGAGGCTTTGCATGGCTTGACACCGGTACTCATGACGCGCTTTTGCAGGCAAGCTCTTATGTTCAGACGATTGAGAACAATCAGGGCATAAAAATTGCCTGTCTTGAAGAAGTTGCGTGGCGCATGGGCTTTATTGACAAAGAAACTATCCGCGAGAATGCCGCAAAATACAAAAACAGCAACTATTATCAATATATTTTGCGAATAACCGAATAAAGCCTGTCATTCACCCTCTCCGATGGGAGAGGGGCGGGGGTGAGGGCTGGTTTTGTTGAGTTTTGGCGCAGAAAGCAGGGAGGCTTCTTTGGAGTGACTATGGAGGAGGCTCGAAAAGCGGGAATTAAGTAAAACAACATTGCATGCCGGGGGAATCGGAACGGAAAAGAAGCCTCCCTGCTTTCTGCTTTGGATATTTGGAAATGTTTTTTGTTCAAATCACTTGCTTTTCTTAGTACAGGGGCGGGTTTGTTTCTGGTATGATGTTTTTAGAGAGGGAATTTGAACATGAATGAAATAATTGAGGCGGCGGAAGCGAAAGTTGCTGCGCAGTTTAAAAGAGTTGATAAAATCAAAGAATATAATCAGGAAAAAGTCCTGAACGCTTTTCAAAAGTACAAAATCGGGCTTGAACACTTTGCGTCGGTCAGCGGATACGGGCATGACGATATGGGGCGGGAGGCTCTGGACAATGTTTTTGCTGAGGTTTTCAAAACCGAAGCCGCTGTTGTCAGAAATCATTTTGTTTCAGGCACGCATGCGATTGCTTGCGCTTTGTTCGGGAATTTGAGGTACGGGGAAAAACTTGTTTCCGTTGTCGGAACGCCTTATGACACAATGGAAGAAGTTATCGGCACAAGAGGAAATAAACGGGCTTCTTTGATGGGGCATGGGGTTTTGTATGAGGAAATTCCATTGAAAGACGAAACTTATGTGGATTTTGAGCTTTTGGAAAAGAAAATCGACAAATCCGTAAATATGGTCACAATCCAGCGCTCGCGCGGCTATTCCCTGCGAAAATCACTGGATATTGCGACCACAAAAAAGGTTATTGATATTGTAAAATCCAAAAATCCCGATTGTATCTGCTTTATTGACAACTGCTACTGCGAATTCGTCGAGGAGCAGGAACCCCTTGAAATAGGAGCGGATTTGATTGCCGGTTCTTTGATAAAAAACCCGGGCGGAGGGATTGTTGAGGCTGGCGGTTATATTGCCGGTAAAAAAGAGTATGTTGAGCAGGCTGCAATGCGCCTAACCGCCCCCGGAATCGGCGCTGAGGGCGGTGCTATGCTCAATCAGCTGCGATTGATTTATCAGGGGCTGTTTATGGCACCCTCGATTGTGGCAGAGGCCGTGAAAGGCTCTATTCTTGCCTCTCAGGTGTTTGAGGATATCGGTTTTGTGTCAACACCAAAGCCCGAGGAACCCAGATGTGACCTGATTCAAACAATAAAATTCGGTGCACCCGGGCCGTTGATGGCTTTTTGTAAGGCTTTGCAGTATTATTCGCCGGTTGAGTCTTATTTGACGCCGATTCCGGATGAGGTGCCCGGTTATGATGATAAATTGATTATGGCAGGCGGAAGTTTTATTGAGGGGTCAACGATTGAGCTCTCCGCTGACGGCCCGATGCGCCCGCCTTACGCTGCATACATGCAGGGCGGCTTGAATTATGCGCATGTGAAGATTGCTCTGAACGGGATTTTGAAAGAGCTGGGAATTTAAGCTTTTTCATCAATTTCTGGTAGGAAAAAGCAGTAGTTCATTCGGGTTGTGTTCGTTTGCTAAAATTTATGCTAATTTATTATTATGAAAAAAAGAACACTGCTAATTACTGTAATCCTATTTGTTGTCATAGTGCTTGCGAGCTGTATCCGCGCGGATAAGCCCGAAGCAGATAAAACTGCGGTAAAATCCACCCAAAATCAAGAGGATTCTTTTACCCCAAAACCTGTTGAGCTGAAAACCATTGACGGAACCGATTTTCTGCTTTCCAGAAGCCCTGCCGGAAAGTACGGCGGGACAATGGTCGTCAGCACTATCGGCGAGGGGCCGAAAACTTTCAACTCATGGAATTCAAAAGATGCAACTTCAAGCGTTGCAAGCGATATAATGTTTGAAAGCCTTGTTACAACTGACCCTTATACCGGTGAAGTCATCCCGAGGCTGGCAAAAACCATTAAAACAATGCCGGACAAAAAAACTTATTTGATAACTCTTAGAAAAGGGCTGAAATGGTCGGACGGAAAAGAAATCACCGCTGATGACGTCGAATATACCTGGAATACGCTGGTTTTTGGCGGTTACGGAAACACGAGCACGCGTGACGCGATGTATATTGACGGTGAGTTGCCGAAAGTGACGAAAATTGATAAATATACCGTGAAATTCGTCACGCCAAAGCCGTTTTCACCTTTTTTGCGGCAAATTAGCGTGCCGGTTGCCCCGAAACATGTGCTCAAACCTGTTTCTGACAAGGGTAAACGCGCTTTTGATTCTTTCTGGGGGCCATCAACCCCGCCGGAGGATTTTGTTGTGAGCGGGGCGTTCAAACTCAAGGAATATGTGCCTGCGCAGCGCATTGTGTATGAGCGAAATCCGAATTATGCGATGATTGATGAAAAAGGGCAGCGGCTGCCTTATTTGGACAAATATATTATCTTGATTGTGGGCGATTTGAATAATGAGCTTTTGAAATTTAAGTCAAAAGAGCTCGATGTAGTGTCGCTTCGCGGGGCAAATGTGTCGATTTTTAAGGAAAAAGAGAAAAATTCCGATTACAAAATCTACAATCTCGGGCCGGATACGGGCACGATGTATTTCGGGTTCAATCTCAACACCCGCAAGAATGACAAGGGAAAATATTACGTAAATCCCATTAAACAAAAGTGGTTCGGGGATATAAATTTCAGAAGTGCGGTTGATTATGCGATTGACCGTGAAAATATGGTTTTTAACGTTGCGAATGGCGTTGGGGCGCCGCTTTTCACGCCCGAGGCGCTTTCTTCGATTTATTTGAACGAAAAAGTTGCCAAAGGTCATCCGCAAGATGTTGAAAAAGCCCGTGAACTACTTAAAAAATCAGGATTTTACTGGGATAAAAACAACAAGCTTTTTGACAAAGACGGAAACAGGGTGGAATTTGACCTTTACACAAATGCAGGGAACACTGAGCGAGAATCTCTGGGCGTTATGGTTAAACAGGATTTGGAAGACCTCGGTATGAGCGTGAATTTCAAGCCAGTTGAGTTCAACACGCTTGTGAACCGTCTGACGAACACTCTTGATTGGGATGTTGTGATTATGGGCTTTACGGGCAATCCTCTGGAGCCATACAGCGGAAAAAATGTCTGGCAATCCAACGGTTCGCTTCATTTGTTCAACATGAGGCATTCTGAAAGTGATAATAAGAATATTTTTGCATGGGAGCGCAGGCTTAATGAAATTTTTGACAAAGCGGCAGTGGAATTGGATTTTGACAGGCGCCGTGCGCTTTATGAGGAGTATCAGCAGCTGATTTATGACATGAAGCCCATGATTTATCTTTATTCGCCCATCAGGATAACCGCAATTCGCAAAAAGTTCGGAAACATCCACCCCACGGAGCTTGGCGGCGTTACGCACAATCTTGAAGAAATTTACATTAAGAAATAAGACTTGAAAAACGGATTTCTTTTGTTTAAAATGAATAAGCAATTAAGCCTTATATTGAGGGGGTAGCTGCGCTAGTCCCGAAGATAAGAAGACTTTGAAAATTGAATAAAATGCAAAAAATCGGGACGTAGCAAGGACTCCGCGAGCACGATTAAGTATCGTGCGAGAAGGAGGGGCTAGCTGCGCTAGTCCCGAAGATAAGAAGACTTTGAAAATTGAATAAAATGCAAAAAAATCGGGACGTAGCGCAGCTTGGTAGCGCACTACCTTGGGGTGGTAGGGGTCGCAGGTTCAAATCCTGTCGTTCCGATTTTTTTTATTATAAACACACCAGAAGGACAGGATTTGAACTTTAATGCGGACAAGCCGCAGAGGCTGCGCCTCGCCTGTCGTTCCGATTTTTTTATATTCTTTCCTCACTTGTTTTTCGGGGAAAGGATATAATTTTAGAATCACCTCTTTTTTCTTTTATGCTCACATTTTGCTCACATTTTTGGAAGATATTGTTTAGCCTTTCAGTTGCGTTTTTGACCATATCTCCATTATTGCGGGCGTAAATATTCAGCGTTGTTTCTGCTCTGGCGTGACCCACCTGATTTTGTGCAAATTTTACAGATAATCCGCTGGATAGCACCATATCAATATATGAGCCCCTTAAATCATGTAATCGTACTCTTTTGTTTATTCCGCAAAGTTTAAGAAGATTGTAAAAAAAACGTTTTCTGAAATTTGCTGCATCTATGTAACCACCCGATTTGTTCGGAAATAAAAGCGAGCATTTATCATCGGATTTCTCAATATGCTTTTTGATTTCTTGCTTCAATTCATCAAACAGAAAAATTTTTCTTTTTGAATCTTCTGTTTTTGTATTTAATACGAGGCGCCTTTGAGTGTATTGTTTGCTAATAGTTAAAGTGCCCTCCTTTTCGTCAAAATCATCTTTGATCAATGCAAATATTTCACCCTCTCTTGCTCCCGTGCCAATGAATGTATATAGCAAAACATAATGCTCCGGGTAAGATTTTTTGCATTCTTCCAGAATCATTTGTAATTCATTAACTGTTAAATGATTAATATCTGACTTGGGCAGGTTGATTTTTTCAACTTCCTCAAAAATGTTATGTTTGATTATCTTGTGTTTTTTTGCATAGTTACATGCTGCCCTTGATAGTTTTAAAACGTGCTGTGCAACAAAAGGCGAGGAGCTTTTTTCTAAATCATCGAAAAAACTTTGCAATGCGATAGATGTTATTTTGTTGTATTTAATTTTTTTTATTTCCTGCAAATATTTTTTATAATAAGTATTGTACGTATCATAAGTAGATTGCGCATATTTTGTTTTCGCTTTGTCTAAAAACAGCTTATATATTTGCTCTAAGAGAATTTCGTTGCTATCCGGTTTTATTTCTTCAAATTTGTATAAGTGTTTTTTAGCTTCTTTCAAAGTCTCATAAACGCCGGATGTATGCTGCTTTCCGAATACATCACGATAAGTAATTGTATATTTTGTGATGTATCCTTTTTTAGTTTTAATTCTTTTCTTGCTTATTCCTGCCATTTTATTAATCCTACATTGCTTTTAAAGTTTCTTTTTCTGAAATTTTCCAGTAGCCCCGTTTGTGGCGTTTTATTTTGCCTGCATAAAAAAGTTTGTACAGATAAGATGTGCAAAGTCCATACTTTTCGGCAAATTCTTTGAATGTCATTAAATCATTTGGTGTTTCATTCTTGTTTATTTGTACAATGTTCGACATTTTTACCTCCGGTTTTTAAAATAACTTCATGACTTTTTGTAATTAGTTGGCAAGCGTCTGATTCCGCGTCCGATTTCGCCTCTTGAAATCGGACGCTACGGGCTCCCTGGGCGTGAGCCCTCCGCAGGGGCACTGGGGCTTACAGCCGCGGCGTGCCCGTCCGATTTCGCCTCTTGAAATCGGACGCTGCGCCGGAGTAACGTCCGGCTTCGCAAGGGGCGTTCGCTAACGCTCAGCCCCGTCCGATTTCGCTATTTCCGTGACTTTAGCAGCTCCTTGTAAGACAAACCATCCTCTTTCATCTTCCGCAATAAATCCACCCAGTTCTCAAAATCCTCCTCAAGCACATACTGCGCAAGAAACGGCTCAATCCTTATGCCGTTCTCCTTGAACAACCCGTACACGCAACGATGAACAGGATTGCTCGGGGTGAGCTCGTTTTTGTACTGCCAGTAAATGAATTTCGGAATGAATATCTTGTTTTCTGTCAAAAAAACAAACTTGTCCTTAAACGTTTCCTGAATCAATTCAAGGCTCAAAGCCGTTGCGGGCTTTATACGAAATACCATATCCTCAATATCTATGCTCAAAATGCCCGCATGATTGCACACACAGATACAATAATCATAAACACATTTCAAGTCCGGCGACAGGTTCCGGAACCAGGCTTTTTCATACTTGTTGCTGTCGTAGAATCGTTTTGCCATAATTGTTTCCTTTTTTAAAGAAAAGAGGCGCAATCAACTGCGCCTCAAGGGTTAATTATTTAATATATTATTTCCGGTTCTTCTTTTGGTTGTTCTTTTTTTGCAGAAAGATTTATAGTCCAGCTGAGAGCTCACGCCCAAAAGGGAGCGCAGCGTCCGTATTTCAAGAATTTTTCCATTATGCGACATCGTCTTCCATTGCTTTACTGACCAGCCTTTGGAAATCGCCGTTTTGCTTTAATCTGGCGATTTCTTTTTCTGCCAGAAGAAAAGGCGGGATATCTATTTTCCCGAAGCTAATTGTTTCGTAATAGTCAATGATACGCTTTCTCAACATATCTTCTTTCATCTTTTCCATTCTAATTCTTGCCTCTGCGACCAATGCCTCACGGTTCATTCTCTGATAAAACCTGTTCATCGGCCGGAAAACCCACAAAGGCATGTCTACATCGAAATATCTGGCTTGATTAAGCCAGTGCCAGAGTTTTTTGAACATTGTATACTCCTTTTTGTTAAATTGAGTTTTACTTCTTAATAAACTTTAAACAGCGGTTCTGCTGTTTCTTTCTCTTTCTCTTTCTCTTTCTCTTTTTCTTTTTCTAATATCTGTTTCTTTCTCTTTCTCTTTCTCTTTTTCTTTTTCTAATATCTGTTTCTTTCTCTTTTGCCCCACCCCCTGCTCCGTCGCCGTCCCGTACGAGATTAGGATTTATTGGGTTAAAAACCTTTATTGGTGGGCTGTCACGCTTTTAACGTGCAGCCCTGAAATAAAAGTTCTTGTCTTGGATTTTCTTCACGTCCGAAAATCCGCTGAAATCACACGCCGTTTTTTGCCTGCCTTTAGCGACTGCCGATAAGTGATTTCGTTCTTATCCGTCGAGGCTCAGCCGGTCGTTTTATGTTATTCAATTGTCAATGTGCAATTTAAGTTGTTGGACGTCTTGCCCCGTGCCTTGTGCAATATCCTGCCGCGGCTGTAAAATTTATTTGTTTTCTAAATCTCAATGTATGATTATGCGCAGCAAAACAACACGCCAAATAGAGTATTTCTCTTGCGTTTGAAATGCTTTTTTAGTAAAATTGGTTTAAGGATAAAATACTGAGGAGGAAGCTTAATTAAGCTACTTGCTCAGTATTTTTTTCTACATAGTCAGAAATTAATTCTCTAACTATGTCTGCCATATATTTATTTTTTCTGATAGCGATTAAGTTAAAAGAAAGTTTTAAATCTTTTGGCAATTCAAAATTAAATCTGTCCATAAATATTAGATTCCTTGTCTAATGTTTGGTAAAATAATAATCACACATTTGTGTGATTATGTCAATACCTGAGTTAATATTTTTTAATAAAGGACTAAAATATATGTATAAAAGGCTTAAACAAGTAAGAGAATATTTCAATTTAAGTCAGCAAGAAATGGCCGATTCTCTCAACCTATCAAAAAATGGCTACTGGTATTACGAAACTGGAAGACGAGAAATACGGGCAGAAGAAATTTTTTCTATCATACAGTTGTATAATATCAATGCGAATTGGCTGCTGACAGGAGAGGGGGCAATGTTTTTGGAACAAGAAATAAAACCTGCCCAAATCCCATCAAGATTTTTAGATGTTAAGGCTATGACGTTGAATCAAGGTAGAAACTTATATCTTGTGCAAAAATTTAATGGTAAATCCAACGAGGAGATGGCTGAGATTTTGCATACTTCTGTTGATGATTATCTTGGGCTTGTTACAGGTCGTTTAGATTTTACTTTAGAAATATACGACAAAATAAAATCAAATTTTGAAGTAAGCATAGATGACTTACGCTACGATGAGAAAGGTTTGTTTGATAAACTTGAGAAATCACTACAAAACCAAAAACAAACATTTGATTCTATGTCTGCAGCAGAGCGGGAAGAATTTTTAAAATTTATAAAAAACAAGAAATAAGTTATTTGGCGAAAAATAGAAAAGATTTTTGAAATAAATTTTTTCTTTTGTATCTTGGCTGATGGGCTTTATAAGCTTGGTATTCTGCTTTATTTTTGAAGGTCATTCCTGTCCTCTCATCTACCCAGATATTGTGTGTAATCGCCGTGGCTTCTTTTAAATCAAAGTACCTCATATCTGTCTTGTTTTCGGCTGAATATATGGCAATCCTTAATATAAATGTGAGCATAAACAGAGAAGCTAATAAGATAATTAACAACATTTTTATGCTAAATAGGTTTTTATTTAATTCCTTGAGTGTGCTTAATTCTTTTTGTTTTAGCACAGCAAGCTTCATTTCTTCCGTCAACATTTTTGGCTCCCTTATTGCCGGACTTTAATATTATGATTACATTTTAAATATTATTCACTATTTCCAGCAAAAGAAAACACCTGAATGAATCTTTTTAAAAGTCAACCTAGGTCGTATCATGAACGCTTTTTGTTTCAATTCCCCACCTGGGCAATCCTGAATCATAGATGAGTATTAAACGCCTGATAATTTTTCATGTTTCTACTATTTTCAGCCTCATTTGCCATTCAAAAAGATTTTATCTGAAAACTAACAAAACTTCATGAAGTAAAGTAAACAATTTTGTGATTTTATATCGGTTCGTAATAAAATAATGCTATAATAAAGTTAGCCTTGGAAATCTAATACCGGACTTAAATTGCACGTAAGAGGCGGATCGGGGCTATGGTTTCCAGCGGGAATTTTCCCGTAACAAAGGGCTTTGTTGTTGTCTATATGAGGATGGTTTATGTATTGTTGCGGTGAACGGCTCAGGGTTACCCGTTTGGTTTTTAATACAAACGGATATTACAAACGCGTTGACTTTGGATTTTGTCAGGGGTGCGGAACTGCACATACCTTTGTTTATGTAATAAGTAAGGGCGGCAGAGAGAGAGAACGAAAGTTCTCCGGAAGCACTGCAATTAAAGAATTCAAAAAGTACCAAAGACTCAAAAACAATATTAGGCAAGGAACGCGTAATAATCAGAATGTATGCTACGGCGACTTTTTGAAAACCAGAAAAGTTGACGCTAATGGTTTTCCTGTTTATTTACAGATTCGCAGAGATTTTAACAATCAGTATGAAGTACTAAATCAGGTTGAAACAATTTATTCGACAATGTAAACTATCTTGAAATACGGATGTTCCACCGAAGTAACCCCGGGCGTAGCAAGGGGCGTTTAACTGCATTACAGCCTCGCCCGATTTTGCCTCTTGAAATCGGGCGCTACGGGCTCCCTGAGCGTAAGCCCTCCGCAGGGGGCGTTCCGCTACGCTCCAGCCCCGTCCGATTTCGCCTCTTGAAATCAATTGCTCACGAACAGCGCGGTTTCCGCTCACAGATGGTGCTCGTTTCGCCCAGTTTCCCCGTTTTACTATCTTGTTAATTGCCGCCGAAACACCATTTGATGTGCATATCCCGGAAAATAAGCAGGTCGAATTTCCCCCGATATGTAAATGCCCAGGAAAATGAGCAAACAAAATAGAAGAAAATGAATGCGGAATAGGACATTGATTGGTTATAAAATCCAACATTTTTTGGTGTTATTTCATCAATGTCGTATTTTCTTAACATTCTTTTTGTTCTTTTGTTTTAAACGGCACCTTGACATAAGACCAGAGGCCTTTTGTGTCAGTTGCGAAGACAAGAAAGTCTTCTTCTAGTTTATCAATATATCATCTTTGTTTATAAAGTTTATTATGCCTTTTTTACTACCCGATTGGAATAGCCGGTATGGATAACAACACACTTAAAGAGTTAATAGAAAATTATGACGAAAATATTCTTTTTTTAGAATCGCTTGAAGAAGAGAAGAATAAAAAAGAAAGTATTCTGTCAAAACAACTGAAAAACTGGATTTTTAGGTTTGCTCAAAACGAAACAGACGCGGATTTTGTTATGCGTGAGCTTTTGTTAAATCTGAAAAAGTTTACGCGCACGAAGCAGAATGCACAAAAGGAACTGGATTTTGTGCGTACTCAATCAGACAGGCTGGGCTATGAGTTTGAGCCTGTGGCAAAGGTTTATACACAGGAGTTTTTTCCGGCTGCAACAGGAGATGGGCTCAATAAAAAAGAGATTCACAATCTTTTTCGTGCAATTGGTGAGTTTTCTGCCTCTCAAAATGCTTCGACCGATATGTTTTGCAAGCTTTTGCTCCATATAGCGGATTCTTTCAAAAACGGCATAAAACCCGACAGGAGTTTTTTAAAAAACAGTATTTTGCCGGATATAAATATTGAGGTCAGAGAAACTCTTGACAGGACAAAGAGTAAGAGTACTCAGATTTTTTATGAAAATTTTGCAAACCTTTTGCATTTTAAGTACAAAAACAGCAGTCTTGAAAATGTTGATTATTACATAGCAGAACGAAACAGACAAAAAAATGAAGTTTTTGACCACGCCCCTATTGGTATAGGCTTTAAAAATATTCTTTTAAGCTTAACAGGTATAACCAGTGCTGGAGAACCCATTTTAAAAAAATTAAATGTTTTATCAAAAACTGGATTATCACCTTTTTTGATAATGCTTTTATTTGGTACTTTAAGTGCAGATATACTTTCATCAAAATCCAAGCGCAAAGAACGCTACAAAAACTCGTTTGAGTATGACAATTTCACAGGAGAGCAAGGTTTTTTCACCCCTGAAGAAGCTAAAAAAATCTACGGAACCATTGAGATGTATGTGCCGTTCAAGGGGACAAAAATGTATGCTGACCCGAATTTTCCGAATGTTGCACCTGTTTTGAAGCAAAGGATTGAGGAGTACAATGAGCGCAGTTCTTTGCCGCTGAATATTTCAAGCGGTGCATTCAATTTTAATATTTCAAGCTTATCTCCTAATGACACAGCGCAGGAGGTCAGACAGGTGCTTGTATCGGTGTTTGACGATATAGCAAGGGTGCGGGGATATCAATCATACAGCAATGATTAGCGAAAATATCTGCGGCCCAAAGCAAACACTTTCATTTGGAATAGTCATCTACGATGGGGTAGCCCTATAAAAACATGAAGATTAATGAAACAAAACAGATAATTTATACATTTTTTAAAACAAAGCTTGAAGAGGCATATTCGGATATTGAGCTGCCTGTATTCTGGCGGTATATAGAGCAATCCGAACCGCAAAAGCCATATATAATGCTTTCGGAAGCTTCTGTTGCAAAACTTTATAAGCGTTTTGAAACCTTTCAAAACGACGGACAAGGTTATGTCCGAAAAGAGATGAGGCTGCTTGTGACTTTTGGAGTTTATACTCCTAACAGCGATGGAAGCCTTGATGAAGCGAACAATCTGGCAACAGAGCTTGTTGAATACATACAGGATTTATTTACTGAGACACAAAGCACTTTCGATACCTTATCCGCACAAGGGATTACGGTAAATGAGCTTGAGTGTTCTGATATCAGAGATTTGAGCCAATTTTCACAGACAAATCAGGAGTTTCGAAAAGAGATTGATATAGCGTTTGAGTATGACGACATTCAAACTTATACGCCCGAACTCTGTCAGGATTTGGATATGGAAATAAGCAATAAATAGCGGAATCGGACAGGCACGCCGCGGCTGTAAGCCCCAGTGCCTATGCGGAGGGCTTTGTTGAAAAGGCTGCAGCGTCCGATTTCAAGACAGCGGAAAGAGCTGTGCCCCTAAACATACAACAATGATAGTAAAACGTCCACCAAGATAAGGACGCCTTATGAAAAATAAAGGAGAGAAAAAATGAGTGTTTATGACAACTTAATCAGCATTTTGTTCAAACTGCCGGACGGTAGGTCTTTGAACGAATACTACAAAAACGTTTTGCTGGTCGGAAAGATTACAGAGGACGACTTACAGACTGAAGCGGAATTCCCGTCTGGAGGTCTGGGCAAGTATTCTTCTTATGACGAAGTTATTGCCGTGTTCAAACCGACTTCACAATTTGCAGTTGAAGCAAATGCAGCATTCAACCAGAAAAGCAATACACAAACCACATCACAGATTCAATATCTGATGATTGCAAAGCAGGATGACTCCGGAACCCTCGCTGACGCGCTCAACAGAGCAAAAGTAGCGGACGGCAGATTTGCAAAGGTTGTGCCGATTTCGCGTGTGGCAGCTGATTTAAAAGCGGTTGCTGACTGGTGTTTGACGAACAAAAGATTCTGCGACCTGCCTGTTACCGATGTTGATGACGTGGCTGAAATTGTCGCAGGCGGAAACGATTACGCTTACGGCGTGTTTTCAAAATCCGCAACAAACCCGATTGCTTCGGCTGTTGCTTCTACTTCTACCTGCGGATATTTCGGAGGCAAAGACGGTTCTGCACAGTTTACACAGCTGACAGGGATATTGCCTGAGACTTATACAGGCGAAGAAATCTCTGAAATGAACACAAACAATGTTGCTTATTACGCAAACGTTTCACCCATAGACGGCGGGCAAACAGAGGGGTTCGGGTATAACTGGATCATAGGTTCGAGAATGCTGGGCGGTGAGTTGAGACAGCGACAGATGATTAAGGATTATATTGAAAAAGATATGGGGCTAATGGCTTTGGAGTTCTTTAATCAAAAGCCCGTTTATGACGAGACAGGAAACAACCTGCTTTTGACAATGGCGCAAAAACGTTTCAGAAGCTATCAGACGTACAAACTTGTAATTGAGACAAACAACGAGCAAACAGGGTTTGAACTAAAGGTTATTCCTATCAGAACAGGCGCTGACAGCATTATGAATACCGATGTTGAAGCTTATAACGCTAAAAAGTTTAAGCTTCAAGGGTATTATTATGACGCAATTGTCGGGGAAAAGGTGGATTTCTTATTCTACGTAGACCCGTCAGACGAACAAGTTGAACAGATTTTAGGGGAGGATGAATAATGGCAGTTTATGACGCTAAGAATATCCAGTTTGTCTGGAGAGGTTTAACGCTCACAGGAACAGGTGACGACCACGCTTATAACATTACACAGCAAAACGACAGCTTTACACCGTACAAAGGTGTGCAGGCCGAGGGATTGAACATTGTAAACAACCAAAGACAATGGCAGATCACAAGAACATTTAAAGCGGACAGTGTATCTTTACCGATTTTGATACAGGATAATCTCAATAATGTAGAAGACACATTAGTTGTTCGTGACTTGAATACAGGCATAACAGACACCTTTACTGACTGTGTTATCCTGAATATTTCTGGCGAGCAAGATTCAGGAACCCGCACAGTAACCTGGAATGCTTTGTACAGAAACGGCAAGTAATTTTTTGATATAATAAACTCAGGGTAAACCCACACTCCCTCAGCACACTCATTTAGTGGAGAAAATGGCTGAAAGGGGGTGATACTATGGATAACCGAATAATAAAAGGCGCTATAACGGCAATTATAGCAGCTTTAAAAATTATTATTCTTTATCTGTAGGGGGTGAAGTCAAGCTCCGAAGAAGTAGTGATTCTTTGGGGCTTGCCCCTATATGTTTATTATAACCTATTTTAAACAAAAAACAAGTGAGGTTATAATGATAGAATGCACAGTAAACGGACATAAATACGAAACATCACCGCTGTATTTTGAGGATTTTACAACACTGGGCTTTATGACAGAGGAAAAGGTTTATCCCTTTTTAACCTGTCTGACAGCGTGCATAGCAAACAACCTTTCCGATGCGGAACTTTTAAAGGCACTTTACGTCAGCTGCAAGGATATTTTTAATAGAGAAGATTTAAAGTTTATTTCCAATCTTGTGTTGAATCGTGAGCACATGACAATTGACGGCAAGAAACCTGATCAGGCAGCGTGGGAAAAACACTGGCAGGAGGTTGGATTTATGGATTACAGAGTTGTTGTATTCCATTTTATGAGGCAAAACCTCGGAAATTTTTCGAGTTTGTCCGCTCTGTTACAGGACGGGTGGACGGACAAAATGAAACAGCAAATAGAAAAGAAATTATCAATTCTGTTTACAAACTTAAGCGAACAAATACAAAAATAAAAGTCGATTCCGTAAAAAACACAATGAATCTTTTTATGGCGAACAAACAGCTCGGTTTTGGTGTAAACCTTGAAGAGTTAAAGCGTATGACTCCGCAAGAGGCGTATTTGTTCATGCAGCAGGTCGCAGAAGCCCTGCGCAAATTTGAATACAACCATTAATATCACAACAAACAATGATAATCCATAAAGGTTATCCTAAGACAGAGGCGGTATAAATTATGACCTACGCAGCAATATATATTAAAAAAGACAACAAGGTTGCAAATCCAGTTGATGCTGTTCAATCCGCAGGGATAAGGGCAGAGCTCACCCGGGCTTTTAGCAATGCAAGAACTTCTTTGCAAAACTTTGATTTAGGCAGAATGGCACGGAATATAACTCTGCAAAGTGCTACTGAGTTTATACAAAAGTATGCAGTCGGTGCTTTGACTATGATTATCAACCAAAGACCCGTAACCAATCAGATGATGTTAGACTGCCTGTTTAACGGGCTTGCACCTGCATTGAATCTTACTGTTACTCAGGCAGGATTCAACAGCATTATGGAAATGAAATCCGCTATTGAGTCCGGGAATATAAATGTTGCTAACTTTATGCAGGGGTTTGCAAACGGACTTGATGTTGTAACAGGGACAATGACCGGATCTCAAGATTACAGCAAATACGGAGAAGAAATCCCTATTGACCTTACAAGCAACATAACCAGAAACTACATTGCCAAAACACCTGACAGGCGTGTTCAAAGCGAGCAAATATACAATGAATATGTGTACAATCTGCCTTTAACCTTACAATTTTCAGGAATAGTAAAAGACGGTTTGAATTATACAGCAGATGAGTTTGCTGACAGACTTGAAGAAATTATGAATTCAAAAGAGCCGTTTACTTTTCGGGCAGGTGAAAAGATATTTGAAAACTATGTTTTTACATCTTTTACCCCGAAAAGAGAAACTGAAAACAGGGTGCAGTTTGTTGCGGAAATCAAATTTATACAAGAGGGCGAGGTTGAATATGTAAAAGTGAACATAGCCCAACAATCAACTGCAAAGGGGACAGGTGCGGGCCTAAGAAAACAAGTAACAAACACAAAAAAAGGACAAAGTGTTAAAAACAAAACATCACCTCAAAAATATGCAGGTGCTGTCGGATTTGTAAACAGTATTTTAGGCGGAGACGGTGTTACTAACTTGCAGCTACTTAACAGTATCACAAACAATTTAAACTCTTACAAATAGTCAGTTTCAGGCGGGGTAGCTTCCGGCAGCATATTTTTAAGCTTTTGATAGCAACTTCCAAAATCAAACTCATAACCTTCAATATGTTTAAAAAACAACTCATATGATTCAGTCGTTATTTTTAAACAGTAGTCTTTTTTCTTTTTTGTACCCATGCCCGACATACCTCCTACAACCGCACCTGCAACACCAAAGACAAGCCCGCCGACAATTGCCCGCCCGGCTACGGATTTATCTTCTTCTGTTATCTGCTTTAAAATTTCAACATTTTTCATTCTTATCTGATAAGTTTTACTCTCTATATCAAGCCAGATATCAGAACCTTCAACTCTGATTTCGCAAGGTTTATTCTCCAAACCTTCAACACCTTGAACAAACAAAAGCTTATAACCCTTTTTTTGCTCAAACGGATGAAAAATTGCATTTAATAGCATCAATACAAATATTATACAAACTGCAATAATCCAGGACATAAAACACTCGCTTTCTAGTCTTCTTCCTCTATATTTTGATTTTCATTTATATCAAAACTTCCATCTTCCGGATTATACCAATAACTTTCTGTAACATATTCAACCTCTGAATCTTCTTCATTTCTTATATGACTGTGTTTTTTGTCAATTTTTACAGTATTATCTCCTGAAACAATTTTGTTTTTTTCTATTAGTTTTCTTTTTATATTCAGATTTGATAATATTTCTAATGTTGCAGAATCAATTTTATTTTCCCAATCAGGTTCTTTTGCAATCATTTTCAGTCCCTTGAGTAATTGCTTATTATTTTTACCAACGACATTTTTCCCTTTTTTTAAATCGTCAATCAATTCACGTGCATTAATCAATTTTTTATCTTCAATAAAATTTTGTGTATCTTTTTTATCGTCATATTCACGCTTGAGAAATTGTTGAATATTTTTTGTAATTCTATTAAAAAAATAACCTGATAAAAAACTAAGAATTATGCATAATATGCCTATTATTAAAACAATCACATATTTTATATCAATCATTTTTCCAACTTCCGACCTTGCGACCGTAGCGGTCATATTCAGTTACTGAACCGTCATTGTTCTTTTTAAAACTTCCTGTCTTTCTGCCGTATTTGTCTTTTTTTACAACATAGCCGTTTGACTGTTTTTCATAAGACCCGACTTTACGGCCATATTTGTCCCGCTTTACCGCTGCAAAACAGGGTAGGGCAAAACACATAATACAGAATATTACAAAAAGTTTTTTCATCTTAACACCTCTATGTATTATAACACATCAATTCTATTATAAATTACTTTTAAGAAACAGAATTTAATATATTTTCCGCTATGAACACATTTACATTACCAGATATAAATACAAACCCTGATATAAGGGTGTCATATACTATTAACAATCAATCGTATATGTTTCATTTCCAATGGTGCGATTCTTTTTGCCTGCTTGATATTTATATGATACAGGATAATGAAAACGTTTACATCGCAAAAGGCGAGCCTCTTGTGCCGGGACGTAATCTGACAGCCCGCGCGGATATGCAGGGCAGTTTGATGCTGGTGAATAAATACGGACAAAACGCAGAACTGTTGCAAGAAAACTTTTCTAGTGATTTTGTTTTGGTTTATATTGCGGAGAACGAGTTAGATGGCTGAGACAAGAACCTGGAAACAAAACTCATTAAATTTTAATATAATGCTGCAAGTTGCAGGTGCTGACCTTAGTATACAAGATCTGGATATAGATTTTGATGTATACAAAAACAATAAATCAGAAAACAATAAATCGACAATCACAATCTGGAACCTGAACGACACAACATATCAAAGACTGCTTGAAAAAACCTATGCAGTAGATTTGTACACCTGGTACGGCGATGACGAACCATCTTTAATGTTCAGAGGCTTTGTTGACAAAGATAAAACCTCAAAACGCAACATAAACGGTAGGATAAATACAGCAAAAGGCTTTTTGGAAAGCCCTGTAAGACAGGACATAAAAGGTTCTTTTGATATTCCTACAATAATTGAACTTGTGGACGGGCACGTTGCCTACACACAAACAAAAATAAACAAAGATTACCGAACCAAAGTAACCTCAACTCAAATTCTAAAAGACTGTATTGAGGCAATGGGAGTGGGCATTGCAAAATTCAGCGATAAGCTCCCTGTAAAAGAATATCTGACTTTTAAAGCCGTTGGTGCACCTCAAGCTGTTATGCAGCAGGTTTGTAAACCTCTCGGCATCAAGTTTAATATATCAAACGGGTTGATTCAGGTGGTTGCCCCTGATGAGGAATTTAACGGGGAGTTTGCTATACTTTTAAACCGTGAAAATTCAATGAGGCCCGACAGGGTAGGAGAAAATGAACTTGTTATAACAACAAGGCTTATTCCGTCTTTGAATCCATATGACTGGGTGCAATGTGATTTTAATGAGTTTTCGGGTGTTGAAAGTGTCCGTCAGGTGCATTCCAAAGGAAATAACTACGGTACACAGGGCTCAACGGAAATTATTATAGGCTTTGATAAATTAAAGAAAAAAACTAAACGCAAGAAAAAGAAAACAGAAAACTTATGAGAGATTGTAATGATTCTTTTAATGACATATTAGACGGCTTTTCCAATGCAACTCTTGTTGAAAAGCCTTGTAAGATTGTGAAAGTAAATTCGCAGTATTGCGTTGATGTTGAATATTATGACAACAATGAGCCTTACTATCTTTATAATGTGCCTGTTAAACATTTGCAGACACAAAACGCATTTGTCTTCTTAGGGCTAAAGGCAGGCGACTGCGGGACAGTAAGATTTTTTGATAACGATGTAACGGGTTACTATGCTGATGACGAGTATGTAAGCGATGAAATGAGAAGCCACGATATAAACGACAATTTGTTTTCTTTCGGGTTTTATCCTGTAGCTTCACAGTATGTTTTTCCGCAGGGTGATGTGGTAATAGGCACGACCTCGGGAGCTGTTGTCAACCTGACAGCTGCAGGAATATCTATCAGCGGCGGTGATGTTTCTATAACCGGGAGCGGGAATATTACAATCTCAAGCAGCAGCGTCTCAATCGGAGCAGACACAACAATTGACGGTAAAAAGTTTTTGGAACACACACACTCAAACGGAAACCAGGGCAACCCGACAGGCGGGGTGATTTAAATGACGGATATATTGATGAAGAATAATCGTTTGCCAATGTACAACGGTGACTTTGTGCTGACAAACGCAACTGACGAGATTAAACAGCATATTGCTACGGCGCTAAATACGTTTTATACAGACTGGCTGCTTGATTTTACAAAAGGCATAGATTACGCCTATGGCCTAAGACATGAGGAATTTTTGCGCCACGATATCAAAAATCAGATTCTCGGAGTCGAAGGGGTTGTCGCGTTGTCTGCGTTTAGTATGAAGTTTGACAAAACAAACCGGAGCTGGCAAGTAACAGCAGCGGTAAAAACGATTTACGGAAAAGTTGAAATTAATGAATCAATACGTGTATAGAAGAAGATAGTCAACCAAGATAAGGAAACCCTATAAAAAAAATGAAAATAGATGAAAAAGGAATTGGTCTTTCAACCTTAAACGATATTTTAGACGCTTATGAATTGCAACTGCAAAGCAAATACGGCGCTGATTTTTATATAAAACCCGAGGGCGTAATTGACAATATTGCCCAGTCATCAGGCTTTATGGAGATGTCCTTGCAGGAACAGATTGCCTTTTTAGGAAAACAATTTGACCCTGAAACAGCAGAAGGAGTCTGGCAGGACAAGCTTTATGAAAGAATAAACCTCTACAGATTGGAATCCCAATCCACAGTATTTACCAAAGGCATAATCGGAACACCGGGTTTTAGTGCGGAAGCAGGCTCTGTTACTATCCGTTTAGAGGCGACGGGTGATGAATTTGTCAACAGTGAGGCCTTTACCATAGAAGACTCGGGTACGGCAAATATCCAGTTTGAGTGCGTAATCACAGGTGTGATTCCTGTGAATGCTGCTGATACTTTTCAAATAGTTGAAGCACCAAACGAAATCACAGCAATATCTCAAGAAGATGCAACAGACATAGCCACAGGCAGAGAAAGAGAGTCTGATGACGAATTCAGGATACGTTATCGAACAGCAAAAGCAATAAACGCAAAGGCAACAAGGAATGCTAATATCGCAAACCTGTCAAAATATGTTGATAACATAGCATTTTTAAAGATTTTCGACAAAAAAACAGATTACACAATGGAAGCGGGCACGCTGCTTGTTATAGCAAAGCACAATACAACGGATGCAGCTTTTGCAAATGCAGTTTTTGAAAGCGTAACAGACGGAATTGACTTGTTAGGCGATGATACACAGGTGGTCAAAGACAGAGCGGGGCAGGACGTAACGATAAACTGGAAAAACGCTGACGAAATCCAAATTGATATAACAGGAATAATCAAAGTGCGTGACGGATATTACCCCAACACAGTAATAGCGAATGCAAAACAAAGCATATTAGCTTATATAGAAAAACGTGTGTTCGGGCTGGAATCGATAATTTATGCAACGGAATTTATTATTCCTGTGCTCCAAACTGACGGAGTAGAGGCAGTTATCGGCATTCAGATAAAAAAACACGATGACGAAGAGTTTACAGACAGCGTAAGCTTGAGCCGTGAAGAGGTTCCGGAGTTCGCTTTGGAGCGTATAAGTTTAACAGAGAATAACTAAAAAATGAAAATATTGGATTATCAGATTGAAGCATTGAAATACGTGCTTCCGTATTTGCGCGCAAACGAGGATGTCGCTGTTGTGCTAAAAGCTATCGGGGACAGATTCAACAACTTGCAGACGGCAATAGTTTATTTGCTTGACACTCTTGATATCAGAAAAGCAAGAGGTACCTGGTTGGATTATGCCGGAGCAGAGGTCGGCGCTCAGCGTGATGAAATGGATTTTGGCGATTATTTTTGTGTCAATAGATTGCATATAAACGTCGCAAAAAGGTTTTATTTCCTGACATCAGGGCTGGATCCCGAAACACCCTTGAGCTTGAACGACGCAGAGTTTATACAGAAGATTTTTGCATATATAGGTGCAAACTCCTCGTGCGGGACGAGAAACGAAATCATCGATATTGTAAAAACTATCACAAACGCGCAAAAGGTAATTGTTCAAAAAACAGGCAGATGCGTTTTGAAAATAGATTTAACGGGCGATTCATTAATCATTACACAAAATACGGTTAATTATATCCAACAAATTATAGGCGACGGAATTTATTTAGAGGAGATAACATTAAATGGCAAAACCAACTGAACCTAATATTTCAATACCTCAAGGCTTTGCGAACGAAGGTCAAAAAACAGATTTTCTTGAAGAAAAAATACAAAAAGGCTTTGACCCTGTAGACCCTGATGTGCTGGCAGGGGACAACCTTAACAAATTTATTGACGATACATATAAAGGCTTGAATTATACTATTGACGGCGTAAACGACCTTTACAAGGGCGTTGTTTTGTATGATTCATCTGAAACATATTCCTCAACATCAATTGTTTTTAGCATTGCAGATGATGAGATTTCAGCTTACAAATCCCTCACCGACGACAACCTGGGAAACCCGCTGACAGATGAAACAAAGTGGAAAAAAGTCAACCTTGGCTCAGGTGGCGGAGGCCTTGAACTATGCGACATAGGGATGAGCCTGTACGTTGATGAGACAAAAGGTTTGCGCAGGAGGCTTAACGGGCAGGTTGTTGCTATTAA